>Ga0265334_10000105_pt1 | contig 56060 bp, 82 predicted proteins | sample 42023metaG_FD_192442 | JGI IMG/M metagenome (GOLD analysis project Ga0265334, IMG submission 192442) | Rhizosphere microbial communities from Carex aquatilis grown in University of Washington, Seatle, WA, United States - 4-20-23 metaG | ecosystem: Host-associated > Plants > Roots > Rhizosphere...
TGGACGTGATCTGCGCGGTTCCCGTCACGTTGGCGAAGGGCCCGTCGTAGATGCGAGCTTCACGCACCGAGATGGTGGCATTGCCCGAAGAGTCCGAGGTGAACGCGGCGGCCACGGTGTAGGTCGCCAGCACCTTGGTGGACTTGCGGGAACTCCACGTCTTGTTGGTGAAGTCCCAGGTTCCGACGCCCGGCACGGTCCAGTAGTCGCCTGCCACATAGATCGAGAATCCCGGCGCGAACGTGGTCGAGGCCTGGAGGCCAGTGACTGCGATCGTCTGGGTATCGACCCATGCGCCCGAAGCACCCCATGCGGCCGAGAGATTCACGGTGGTGGGCCAAGCGGTGGTCGAAGGAATGACCACGTCCGGCAGGAGAGCCGATTCCGAGGCGCTGAACCCGTAGAGGTCTAGTTCACCAGGCCGGAATCCCGCCTCCTGGAGGCCCTGGATGCTATCGGTCCTGCCGTAGTTGAACAGGGACGCGGCACTGGGCGCGATCGCCCGAATGACATCCATGTTGAACAGGGCAATCTTGCGCTTGGCCTCCTGGGTGCCACGACGGGAGAGCATGACCTTTTTCGCCCTTCCGAGCGAGGAGATCACGTTCTGTCCGGCGGTGCTGTAGGCGGTGTCCAGCTCGACGGTCTGTCCCACCCACCGGGCCAGCGTGTTGCCGGAAGCCAAGGAAACCTGGTCCTTGAGCTGCGCGATGGCGGTGTCCAGGAACCGGAGATCCTTGTCCTTGTCGGTGATCCAGTACATCAGATCTTGGAGAGAGAACTGGAGGTTCGTCTCGACCTTGTATTGGATGTACATGTTTCCCACCGCGTCGATGGTCTGCACGTAGTTGGGGATGAGGTTCGAGGATGAGAGGTCCGTCGAGGTGTCGCGGGTCGAGAAGTCGGTCGTCTCGGTGATCCCCACGCCAACGTAGGAAGGCCTGCGGTACTGCATCGCCTTACCGGTGTTGTTCTGTGCCCCGATCTCGGCGGCCTTGTCCTTGTCCCAGTGGAGCTTGTCCACGAGGCCGGGAAGCGACTTCCACTTCGTGACCACTTCGCGGTTGATGAGCTGCTGTCTCTGATAGACGTTCACGTCGCCAGAAGCCATGTTGATCTCCTTGCCCGTTCAATGGGCGTGTCAGTTTTCGATTGCGTTTGATTGCGTTTCGATCTACTGACTGGGAGATCACCCGATGGCGCTTGTGGCGCCCGCCGGTAGCACGGCTAGGCCCTCCGATTTGGTGACGCGGATTGGAGGTTCCGCGATGGGAGGCCGGATCTCCCGACCTCCTTTTGGGAAATATACTACCGGCGGCGCAAAATACCGAACGTATCAGCGACCTTTCCTTTTTGGGCCTTTTCGACCCACTCCTCCGCGTCCATATCCCAATCCGTCGGAGCGCCCTGGGAAGCCCTGGGAGGCCGTGTGGCGGACGGGGTGCGGTTCGGTGCAGGATCAGCGGCTTTGGATGGCGCCGGGAGCTTGTCGGCATGCTTGAAGCGGAATTCGGCGGCGATTTCACCGAGTCGAACCAGGTCGGAGTAGGTCGGGCCGGCCTTTCCCTTGCCCATTGCGGCCACCTCGTCAAAAACCTTGCGGTCGGATGAGATCGCGGCCACCAGAGAAGCGGGGTCGCGAGCCAACTTCACGCCCAGGGAGATTTCCGGATGGAAGTGTGTTCCCTGGTGATTGGCGAATCGCTGCGAGAGCTTGTCGATCCCGGGAATCTTCGAATCCTTGATGTTGCGCGAGAAGTTGTCATCGATCTCGCGCTTGGACCGTTCGAGGTCGGCAGCGGCGGTATTCGCACGTATCCGCTCCTCAGACTCGAGGGTTGCGGCCAATGTCTGAGTACGGGCCTCGTAGGCGCCATGAAGCCGAGCCGAAATATTGGCGTACTGCTCTTGGCTTTCGATTCCGGCGCCCTTGAGACGGGCTCCGAACTGCTCGTCGGATTCTCCCCGCTGCTTTTCGAGGAAGGCGATCTGCTGGCCCCATTCCTTGAGCTTGGGATCCTCCTGGACGCGGGCCACTGATTCGGGAGCGGCGGCGGCAGGTGGAGCGGTCTTCGCCTTCTCTAGGAGAGTCTCCAACTCCTTGGTACGGGCCTCGGCAGCGGTGGCACGGTCGCGGAACGTCTTCTTCTCGCCGCGTTCCTTGTGGAGCGCCTTTTTCAGGTTCTCGGGATTCCTGTTCCCTTCGTCTTCGTCGTCCTTTTCCTCTGGGAGTGCATTGGGATCGATGTCGTCTTCCAGATCCTCGAAGCCGTCCTTCCCAGCGTTCGGGTCCGCGGCTGCAGCGGCGGCGGCGCGCTCCTCTTCGGTGGCCGCGTCTCCAATGTCGTGGGGAAGCTCTGCGTTGACCGGCGCGGTTGTCTCGGGGGCTCCTCCTGTGAATGATTCGTCGGGAAAATCCGCTGTGAAGCTTTCTGGGATGTCGATCTGATCAGCCATGGTTCGTCCTATTGGAAGATGGTGGGGTTCTCTGGGGGGGTCTCTGGGGTAATTCTGTGGGCAAGCGCGATCAGCTCATTGGTGGACCGCATCGCCTCGATTTCCTTGTCGCCTTCGATTCTGATTCCAGCCTCATCGAGGGCGCCTTGCGTCTGGATTGTCTCGCGCTGAATCTCGGTTTCGCTCCGGATCTGTTCGCGCTGGAGATCAGCAGCATTCCGCTCGCGACTCTGTTGGAGTCCGACCTGGCCTTTGGCTTGTTCGACCTGGAGCTTTCCTTGAATCTCCGCTTGCTTGGCCTGCTCTGCCTGCTGCAATTCCTGGATATGGGCAATCGTTTGCTTGAGAGCACCTTTCAATCCATCGATTGTCTGCTGCATCGCCTGCTGTTTCATGGCCTGCTGCAATTCCCCGGACTTCGGATCGCCAGAATGCTTCTTGAGCCACGCTTGCATTACCTGAGGGGGCCACATGACTTCCTGCAATTGATCGGCGATCTCTTCGGATCCGGCAATATTCTTGAGCCGGACAATCCAGGGAATCAAAATTGCTGCCGCTTGGGGGTTCGTGGTAAGCTGAGACATGCTGTCCAGGAGATCGTCGCGCTGGCTTGCTATGCTCGGACCGCTGGAGATGATGATGCCCAGCTTGGCACCCGCCAGATCCGCGTTCCATGCGCCCTCGGTTTCGCCTGGGCCGAATGAAACGAGGGTCGGCTTGTTGTCAGAATCAAGCGAGACTTGGACGGAATCGTCGTTGAAATACTTGGTGTGTAGGTCAAGCATGATGTTTCCACATAGCTTGAGCTTGGACTTGTGCTCTACCTCGTAGTGGTAGGTGGAGATCGACGACGCGGCCCGCTGCTGCTTGATGGCCTCCCCGCTTGGGGTGTCGATCTTGCTTTGCGCTTGCTGTAGATCAGACGGGAACTGCTGGGTGATCAGATTGGCGGTCGTAATCATCATGTCGGCAAGCTGCATGTACCCGGTTGGAGGCGGGGCTTGGTCAGGAATCTGCGGAACCTGCCCACCTTTCCGGTATCGAGCCACCGGGACCGGCTTGTAGGCTGCGTCAGTCCATTCAGTTTCGTAGCCTTCGATTGATTCATCTTCGGCGATGGTACCAATTCGGGGCCGCGTTGCGATCTGCGAAAGACCTTCAGACAGAAGCCAATTGTACGCCTGTTGGGGGGGCTTGACCAATTCGGTGATGCACGAAATCTTCAGCTTCCCATCGTCACTGACGAAAGAAGGCCCCATTTCCAGAATCAGAGGAAGGAAGGATCCTTTGTATTCGTGATCTTCGGAAAGGATTTCATCATCGGTGAAGTAGATGCAAAAGACAGATTCTCCGTCCTTGATCCACCCTTCGTAATAGGTCACTTCTTCCGTGTCCAGCACGCCATCGGATCCGCGATCATCGCTGTGCAATTCGCGCCGGTCTTCGTCCTCACCGTCCATCGAGCTTTCGTCGTCTCCAAGCTCCCCGATCTTTCCGAGGATTTCCTGGGAAATCTGGGCATGGGGCCAGGATCGCGCGAACTCGATGGACGGCATCTTCGCTTTGCGGATCTGGAACCGAGCGTCGGAGCGGTCAGCCTTCCGGCAGAGGGGGTCGATCAGAACTTGGGTGGGGTCCTGGATCAACTCCAGGACGATCTCATAGCTGGGCACGAGCGTTTCCTGCCCGTCTGGCTCGTCCTTCTCGTAGACGCGGACTTGCCACGCCCCAAGGCCGCCGCGCATGGTCAGCTCGCGCACCTTCGCCGTGACGCTATCGAAATCGCTCTCGTACTGGATGCGCCGGAACACGCCCTGGAGCTTTTGGGCAAGTTCATCCTGCGCTGGGTCGGACGAATAGACGTTGATGCCCGCGGGTGCCTCAAGGCCTGGGTTGAGGGCCTTATAGACGTATCCCTGAGTGATGTTGAACGTGTCGGTGACGCGCCCTTGCCGCTTGGCTGCGTTGTCGCTGGACCACTGCTCTTCACCCAAGGAGAATCGGAGCCAGGACCGATAATTCGAGTGGATCTCCGACAGGAACTTCTCGCTGGAACTCTTGTAAGCCAGCAGTTTGCTGTGGAGTTTTCGCTTCTCGTCGGTCATGATCGCCATGGGTTCTCCTGCGCTTAACCGCTTTATCTAAACCGCTTTAGTCTAAATATACACCTTTTTGGTGCGTTCTCGGGACTGACTTCAGAGCCGAAAACTGGTCGGCACATGCATGGGACACGCAAGCTAAAGCGGTTTAGCTATGCGGATTTTGCATATTCGGTGCTTTTTGTGGCGCGGTGCGGTGTTTTGGTGTAGATTCAGGCTATGAAAGAACCACTGAAGACTGGGCTTGCTCCATACGCTCCATACGCTCCATACGCTGCCGCCCAAGCTATAGATGGCCCCTTTAATGTTGATTGCCAAGAGTATCAAGATCTGAAAGACCTTCTGACTCGTCTCGCTATCCAGCACCTACCGAAGAACGGAATCGCACCAAGTGATGCCGCGCCTGCTAAAGTTGGTGATTATAAGTTCGAAGTTCGCTCCTATCCGTGGGATAAGTCAAATCTTCCTAAGATGTTTCAGTCGTTGAGGGAAGAGATTCTAAAAAACGGATCGAATTTTCAATATAAACGAGTCAATACCAGCTACATTCCTTCCCCCAGTAACGGAATAGATATCGAAGTACCGGGAGCCTATATCTCATGCGTCCGCACATTTGGGCCAACGATCCCAGAAAAGATTTATCCGGAGGAGGCTAAAGTGATGATGTTGATGTGTTTCATGATTAGGCCAGAGCAATGATCGATCCCGACATCGAAGAGATGCTAGCAAAAGCTGAATACAAGCCAATGATTGTTCCGATTGACGGCGAATTCCAGCTTTTCAATGGAGCTTGGTTTGAAGTCTACCGAGGCGGGAAACGTATGCTCATGACCATTGTGCCAGCACCGTCTCCGTGGCGGTGTGCGTTGATTCGGTGCATAGAAAATATTCGGAAGTGGTACCAGCTCAAGCGATGGATTCAGGGCAAGCCTATTCAGGGGATGAGATGAAAGCTGAAGATTGCGGAGCTTGGTCATTCTCACAAAAGATTACAGACTCTTCGCTAGTCGAGTGTTACAAATGTATGACTTATTCGCCAATCAGCGAATGGACAGAAGGATCATCCCCTTGCCGGGAATGCGGATCACATGACGCCATCATTTGTCCCGAGTGCGGGGAGGACCACGACCACACCAGTTCTGCCGTCCTGAATTGCAAGGAGCCGACGCCATGACCCTCCCCCAGCTCATCCGCTCCAAGGAAGTCCTGGAACGCATCCATGTCAGCCGATCGACGCTGGAGAAGTGGGTACGCCTCGGCGCATTCCCGAAGCCCGTCAAGATGGGCGCATGGGCGAAGGGGTGGCGAGAGGCGGACGTGGTGGCGTGGCTTGCAGGGAGGGAAGGGAAGTGAAGATGCGCCCAATCAGAGGCCTGCTTGCGGATGCCATGGCGGAATGCATCGAAGTCCCTGCCACAGCGGAGGGAATGCATCTGGCACTCAATACCTTCTATACTGGATTCCCAAGCCTAAAGAAGAAGCGTGAAACAGGTGTATTCACACTCATCGATCAAGGAAGAGACGAGAGAATAGGATGGGATAGCTATCTACTCTGTTTAAACGGGAAGGCAGAAGCGTATACGAATACGCCAATTCCCGGACTTGAGGTATTTGACAGCTCGGGAGAGTGAAGAATTGACCCCTATCACTTTAAGATTGCTTGAGCAGCCGTCTCCAGAACAATTTTACCCATGCGATGATCTAAAGCCAAAAATAGGAGAGCGCGTTCTTTTGCACGGATTCTTTCTGTGGGAAAACAATTACGTTGAGATAACCAGGGTAGATGATAAAGGGTATTATTACAAGACGATTGCAGTACCAATACATCTTGAAGAGGAAAGAGGTTAAGGTATGAGCCATATCGTACTTGATCTTTCTGATGAAATTCCGGAAGACGAATTTGATAAGATCTGGGAAACCTATTTCACCGAAGGTCGAACAGGTGATTCCATCGCAAAGGAATGCTATGCGCTTGCTGTCAACAAAGCCAAGAATATGATCGCCGATTTCCCGGCCTTCGTCGTTGACCGGTCGAAGCCAGCCCATTGCGCAGTGCCGATCGCGGAACTGGAACGCCTGCGGGCCATCGAAGCTGCGGGTCGCCGCCTCATCGGCTGCTGGAACAATGGGGACGCCTTCCTCGAAAAGGCAATTCCCGCATGGGAATCCCTGGAGAAAGCATTGGATGTGACGCCGTGAACGGTGAAGCTCCTGCATGGCCCCGCTGGCCCACGCGCCCTGAACCTCTGGCGACACCTCCAAGTCCTGGCTCTGGGGAATCAATCAAACTGGAAAGGTTCTTCGGGGTCGTGGTATACAATCCGGAATCCATCCCTCTTCGCCTGACGGGTGATCTATCCTGCTTTGAACCTCGCGGCACTGTTTCCTGCGCACGGATGGGCATCTACACTGGAACACCCGGAGTCTATCTGTAATAGCCTTTGCCAACTAGCCCCACCTGGAGAGCCCAGGGACGGACGGCGCTTCGCAGGACTTGGCGAGCGCTGTTTCTATTTCCCCGCGACCCTCTCGGCGATCCAGGCAATCCCGCGCGCGGTGAACTTGGCCTGTCGCCATGCGTGGGCGTCTTCCCCATGGATCGCCGTTCCCGTGGACACTGCGAACCTGCCCGCGTCGATGTGCTCCTGGTGGGGTGTGAGATCGCCACCGAGGCGGTACATGATCTTGCGGTCCACCAGGAAGGCGGTGAAGGCCTTCTGACCCATGCCGCATTGCTTCCCAGCTTCCCGGATCCCAAACAGGCCACCGGCGCCGGAGAGGAGGTCTTGAGCTGCGACTTTGGGGGCAGCGATGGCGAGGGCCGCGGCTTGCGTGTCGATCTGTCGGGCCTGGTCGGCGGCGAGCTGGAGAGCGTCGGCCAGCGTGGTCGGGATCTGGAAGGGCTGCAAGGCCCTCGCTTCGAGCTCCGCCCACCGGTCGATGATCTTGGCCCGGAGCGGGATGCTGTAGCCGCTGGCCAGGATGAGGGATTCCCGCTTGGGCAGGAGGAAGCACCGCCGGCGCTGGCCTTGGGCGTCCATGTACCCCGATCCAAATCTGGATTCGGGTTCCCCCAGCTGCTGGAGCATTTCCAGGATGTCCCGGCAAACGTGGGCGTGACTCTTGCCGGTCCGCTCCGCGATGTCCCTGGAGTCCATACCCTGCGCTGAAGTCAAGGTATCCAAAGAAAGGGTCGGAATCGGATTCGGGTCTTCTGGGATCAGTTCGAATTGCATCGGTTCTCCAAACGAAAAAGCCCTGTCGAACTCTTCCCCCTCCGTGTGGACACGAGCGCCAAGACGCCCCGAGGTGAAAGAGCCCGACAGGGCCACTTGGTCATGCGTCGGGCAGGTGTCCAGCCTGTGATCCGTCGCGTAGAGGGAAGATACTCTTTCGATTGGCTCTGGTGGAGTCGAACCACCGTTCACGGGATCAAAACCCGTTGTCCTGCCATTGGACGAAGAGCCAAAACCTACCGAATCAGTCCCACCGATCCAGATCGTAGGCGACCCATCCGCCGTCCACAAGACACCGGATACGCAGGATTGAGCGTTCGCGCGGTGAAGCGATTCCCGCCGCGTCAGGCCCGGGAGCCATGCCGATGATGCCTTGCTTGGAATGCGCTTCGATCACGCTCCGGACCTCGTGAAGCTCCGATCGCAGCGTCTCGGGAAATAGGGCGCTTCCCGACTTGGTGGAGTCGTGAGCACCATCCAACAGGAAGAAAATCTCCTCCTTCATCCCGTGGTCCTGGTGGCCGCGCCAGAACGAAGGCGCTTTACAGATGGTTGGCACGTTGGCGAACAATCCTCCGACAAGCCCGAAGCTCGACGCACTGGACCCGCGAACGTAGCGGTAGTAGGCGAATGGATTCCGCGCTTCATCCTTGTCCCAACGAAGCAGCGGCGGAGCGTCCGGGTTGACCGCAGTGGTGATCGCCACAAAGTCGCCAGCGCTAGGGACCATGACCTCCACCCGGGCAGCCGTGGGCAACACAGTCACCAAAAACTTCGAGACGGTCATGCGGCCGGCCGCAAGCTCGCGAGGTGCGGCAACAGGCTTTCCCTTCGGTGCGATGTTCCCGAACAAGCCTTCCGTCTTCATGGGCGATGCTTGGGCGGGACGCCAGATGGCTTCCACCTCGTCCACGGATGCGAACCGGCGCTCCAGCGCCAAACCAAGATCCATCTTTGCGAAGATCTCCTCCGCCCGCTTGATGTTGCCTTCGGTGGGCGCGGCCTGCGGGCGCTGGTACTGGAGTGGCGCCAGTTTCATGTTGAAGTTGCGGACCACAATATCCGTGGACAGGCCCGCGGCGAGATCATCAATCAAGGACCCGATCACCTGCGCGCGCGGCGAGGTCCATCCGGTGGGGGCGGTCGCCACAGCCCGCCAGATGAGGGCGGATCGGCGTTGGCCCTTGGGTTTCAGGGTCTTCAACTCCAGCAACCATTCGGCGTGCACAAGGAATTTCTCCGCGCGCGACACGATTCCCGCCTTCAGGATGCGCACAACCTCCCGGAGCGTTTCTTCCTTGAATTCTCCCAACGCGCGCGACAGGTTCTTGTGGTCTTCGGCGAACACCGCTCGACGCTGGCCCGCGGACTCGATGCTCGACTTGTGGACCAGTCGAGCCGGGATCGTGACGTGCAGGTGGGAGAACCCGCCGCATTCCGCCGTTCCCAGGATGGTCTTGGAGGAAGCGAAGACTCCATCCACAGATCGGCGAAGCACTTCCTTGCGCACCGCTTCCACAGCAGCGCAAAGCTCTTCCGGGATGCTCTCGACGTTCTGCCAGATGGCGGGAACAATCTCGCCACCACCTCCCACCACAACCAAGCCTGCGAACCGCTCGAAGAACTGCTTGCAAGCGTGGCAAGTGTGGTACTGGCGATGCTCGCCCGGGATAGCTCCAAGGTAAATCTCCCAGAGGCCTTCCGTCGGAACCGTCAGAAGGGCTTCACCACTCGCGAGCATTGCCGTGAAATGGGTCTGCAGATCGCCCAGGAAATGGTCGTATGTGACTTCTTCGCTTCGTCGTCGCTCGATTGTCGTTTCCATGTTCTTCCCCTTCTTCAAACCAACCGCCGCCCGGTCGCTCTGGTGGGAACCACTCGTCACCCTTTCGGGATGGAGGCGCGACCGGACGGCTTTGGATAGATCTTCGGCTGACGGTTCCCATCGTCGGCACGGAGTGAATGTACTGCCAGAACCAGAGAAAAGCAAGCGCTGTCCTCGCGCCAATCAAGTCAGCAATGCGGCACTTTTGGATGCCCGCCGCTTGGATGCTGTTCGGGATGTCGAAAGATCGCAAAATCCACTCACGGAATAGCCGATCAACTGTGTGAGTTGCTCGACCTCCTCCTGGGAAAACATTCCCTTTGCCTGTGCGAGCGCGATCTCGTTGAGTCCGAATCCAGTTTCCTGAGCGACCGTGAGCAACTTCCTCACGATCCGGTTCTCCGCGAATCGCACGCATCCATCCTCAGCCAGCACCACCGGCTGCATTTTGAAATTGTACGGCACCTCTACCCCACCTTCGCCGCGTACCACTTCATCGACGCACTTCGGTGTGAGCTTGATTTTCACGCTTGCAAGCCTCAATCTCCGCCTTCGCACGCATCCGCTTCAGACTGCGAATTGCTCCGGTCGCGTCCCGCTTGTAGTTGTGCGGGTCGGTGACCTCCACAGATGACCGCATGGCGAGGATTTGGCCTTTGCGAGGCTTGGGAGTGCGCTTGGGGGTCCCGTCGATGGCGACAGGTCGCTTCGCCTCTCCCAGCTCAAGCGGACCCATCACGCCACCCCGTACACGGTCGCGCGCGCCTTGCCGGTGCGCTGGATCTTGCCGGCGGCTTCGAGGCGGGCAAGGGCGGACTTGAGGGTCGCCTTGTCGAATCCCGTGGCATGTCCGAGGATGGAGGTATTGATGGGAAGTCCGACGCTCTTGAACGCGGCCAGAATCTTCGCGTCCGCCTCCACGGGGTCAACCTTCACCGCACGGGTCCGCGTGGCCTTGGCGGGCTTCTCGCCGGTCAAAGCTGCGATCTCGGCGTCGATCCTGGCGATCTCGGCGCGATGCTTGGCCGCGTCGGCCTTGAGGGCGCCGATGGTGTCGCCCTTGCGCCTCTGGAGTTCGGCGGCAATCTCTTCGGTGGACAGGTCGTGCAGGTGAGACATTCGATTCCTCTTTCTGGTGGGTTCCGATGATTCGGAGAGCGGAAGATACGAACGAATCGAATGTTTCGCAAGATGCTACACCGTTAAAACCTCAATAGAGGCTCGACATCGCTGAATAGTTTACGGGAAGCGGGATCGGCTTCTTTTTCTCCGCCTTGACCAACTTGGAAGTCGCACCGATGGCGTCGAAGGCGTACTGGAGCGCGTCTGAGACATGCGAGTACTCGTTCTTGTCTGGCACGTCCCGAAATCTTTCTTCGCCAGCAATATTCAATCGCTTGTAGCAGTACTTTCCGGCCAGCGCTTTCCGGAGAACCTTGCATCGGGGATGAATCAGGAATCCCGGTTCTCCATCGATCATCCGTCGCATGGATTCAGCGACCGATTCAATCCGGAGCGTTGGATCGTTTGTTGAAGCTGGCTCCGCTTCCACTCCTTCGATCTTGAGGATCTGGAACGGCGTTGTTTCGTCAGTCTGGGCGCGCCCCATCCCTGCCGGGTCACCCTTGATCCCACCGATTCTGTAAGATGACCACTCTCCAGCGAGCTTTGATTTTAAAGGTTGCGAGAATGCTTTGATTCCCATGTCTGTGGCGACCAATTCATCGAACACCCGAACTTGACCCCGTGGGGTTACCTGAATGAATGCAGTCGCTGGAGTCAATCCGAAGTCAATCCCGGCGTAAATTGGTGCATCCTTGTATAGATCGAATTCCTTACACATAGAGGAATCGATGTAATCAGACCATACTGGCTTACCCGTCTTAACAAATCCATATTCAGCATCCACATAGACGCGGATCCAATCTAGAGCCTTGCCTATAATCATACGGTTATAGTATCCCGCAGGAAGGTTTTCGACATTCTCGGCATTCGGCGAGCGTCCACTTGGCTGTCGGAAGAAAGAAAACTCTGGTGGCCGGTCTTCCTCGGCCAACTTGTACCACCAATGGTCCTCGTCTGGTGGGTTGGTGTCCATGATGATCCCGCACCAGCCTTGCCCGCCCTGCATCTTGCTTGGGAACCTCCCCACGCGGCCCGTCAAGCCATCCAGGACGGCCTTGGGGATCTCCCTGGCCTCGTTGATCCATGCGCCCGTTAGCTCCATGGAAAGGAGCTTGGCGACATCGTCAGGCCGATCCAAGGCAAGGAACCATAAATCGAATTCGACGGTTGTGCCGTCCGCCCCCGGGAATCTCAGGAAGTGGCGCGGTGGACCTTCCCCAATCCATCGGCCTTGCGTCTGCGGGATCCATTGGTGCCATGTCGTGATGGTTGTGGTCCGCAGCTCTGGATAGGTGTTACGGATCGCTCCCCACCTGGAACGCCGAATGCCATCCTTCCCCGGAGGCTGGAGCGCGGCCCGTTTCAACATCTCGAAAATACAGGTGGTAGACTTCCCTGATCCGAATGGCCCCATGATCCCGCGCACGAAAGCGTCCGAATCCATGAACGCCTGGGAGATTGGCCCGGATGGGGCGTAATCAAGGCTTGGCATCAAACCTGCCGATATTGACCGTCAAGGCATCGCCAGAATGTTGGATCGCTTGGACAGGCGACCCCTCCTCTCGGTTCGCAAGCCATTCCAGAGCGCGAAGATTCCCCTTCATCGCGGCGACCATCGCAGACTTGACGGCGACCTCTTTGGCGGTGTCGGTGGGCAGGATCTTGATTTCCCCCGCCTGCTGGGATGAGATATTCTTCACGACCCGTGCCCACGCCACAGTCTGCCCAGGCAGCGGCTTTGCCGGTACGGCTGGCGGTGTTGGTGGCTTCGGATTCCGCGCTGGTCCCTTGACTCGGAAAGGCTTCTCTCGTGGCCGTCCAGCCGGTCGCTTGACCTTTGGAGGTACCGCGTTTTTCCTTGGCTTCTTGTCCTTCGCGCCCTTCGTCCTGGCCATCAGATTGTTCCCAGCTCAATCTTGGCGCGGATCGCGGACATCAGAAGATCCGCTTTCACTGCCTTGGAATTCCCGGCGAACCCTAGTCTTCCAAGGAAGGTTGATTTCGATTCGTTGGACTCGAATACCATCTGAAAGGCAAAGTCCGAGTATTTCGCATCCGTGGCACCAACTTCGCCGTCTTGTCCGGCCTTCTGGCCTTTCGCTCTGGCGTCGAGCTTCTTTTGCTTGGCTTCTCCGATGTCCTGCGCGGCGGCTGCATCCATGCCGGAATCAAATCCGAAATCAACGGCGAGGTCTTGGATACTGAATCCCATTTCGCCCAAATCAATCTCGAATGATTCGGAAAGCGACTTGATCGCGTCGAAGTCGAATTCCCCCATGGCGGAGGTATTGTTCAGGAGCACGTTCAACTTGGCTTCAGCCTTGTCGTCCAGGTCCACGACCTTCACGTCGATCTCGAAATCCTTGCCCCGCGCCTCGGAATCCATGATCTCGACGCGCTGGTGGCCTCCCACAAGCCGACCGGTTCGCTTGTTCCAGATGGGGTCCTGGACGAGCCCGAATTCCTTCAGGGACTTCTTGAGGCGTTTCTTGTTGCCCTCGGAAATGCGTCTGGGGTTGTAGGCTGCGAAATCGATCTGCGAACGCTTGATGCGCTCGGTTGGTGCCTGGAGAATCATCGCTCCACCTTTGCGGAAAGATTTGGATCCCACGAACAAGCTCGCTCGAAATCATCCGGGAAGGTGTCGCGCAGCCATCGGGCCGAATCGCCATCGAAGATTGAAATATCCCGGAATCCGTGGGCGTATTCGGGGGCCAAAGGAATCCGGTGCCGCTTGACGTAGGCCAGGACCAGCGCTTGGTTGAACTGCCGGAGCGGATAGAGTGTCTTTTGGGCGTAGTGGATGCCGTCCAGATGAGGCTTGAGCAGGGCACGCCTTGCAAGGCTCTCATCCATCCGATACCCGTAGGCCACCCATTCCGCGCCGTACTTGTCGCGGATCCATTCCCGAACATCACCGAAGGAAAGCGCCTGCCTGCCCCCGTGGATCGCCTCGACCTCTTCCGCCGGGTGGCGATGGATCGAAATTCCGTAGAACTTTTCCCAGGTCGCGAGCTGGGATTGCTGATAGGCAAGATCAGGGTAATACCAGAGGTTGACGAAAACCAGCCGCTCGCAAGGAATGGTCGCCAGAAGAGCATGAGCCATGGTCGCCGCGTCCCGGCCACGCGACACGAAAACCACGATCTTGCCGACTGTGGTGTCTCGGATCCGTTCAGCCGGGAACGCGAGCGATGGCACTTACTTGCCCTTGGCTTTGGCTGCGGCCTTGGCGCGAGCCTTGCCTTTGGAGCCGTAGCCATACTTGCCACGACCACCGCGCCCAACTCCTCCGCCACCAGAATGATCCGACATGATGCCCTCCGTTGTTGGTTTTTTCAGATCTGGGGAATCCAGACCCGCACCAAATCTACGATTTTCGCGGGAGCGGGGAGAGCGCCTAGCGATCCCTTGTGGTTTGGGAGCTTGGTTGAGATTGGGAAATGGATCGCTCCGACCGGCCTGTTGGCCCATTGCAGGCCTTCGCGGACCGGCTCCCAATCGGCGACATATCCGACCACCACCCCAATCGGAAAGAATGCGCCGAACACGTCTCCAGCCTCCCCAATGACGCGAGCCAGGGCCGTCTCCTCCTCCGGGTAGCCCGGGGCATCGTCGCGGTCCTGGCAGGCCTCGAACGCCTGCGCTGCGACAGGGTCACGAGAGCGGAGCCAATCCACGCATTGCCCAAACGGGATCCCGTCAGCCAGAGCCGCATGGATGAGCGTCGGACCAGACAGGCGGAATTTGCGCCGCTCAGCATCGTAGACGCCCGTCAGGAGCGCGGAGGCGTAGGGTTGGCGGATGGTGAGGATGTTCATTTTTTGCCCTCCGTGGCCGCGACGACAACCCCGCGCAGCCATTCCTGCCAGCTCATTCCGGCAGATTTTGCGGCCTGCTCAGAGGCGAGCAGGAGCGAAACAGGCCAGATCGGACGCCGAACGACCACGGTAGGCTCTGTCGCGATCCTAGGCCGTCCGACGGGCCGTCTCATATCTGGGTTGCCTGCCATGCAGCGTAGGCCCGGCTGTAGCTCGCTGCGGATCCCTGCCAAGTCTTGGGGTTGGGGCGATCTCCGAGCTTTTTCCAGGCGGGGATTTTGGTTGCGTTGCTCATGATGTCTCTCCTGTTTGAGGTTTCGGCCATCTCTTGGCCTCCCAATTAATTTATCCTCCACCGCCGGGAAAAGCAACAACTATTTATCCTCCCACAAAAATATCTGATAGGCAAAATATACCTACTTGACATTTTGTTCGTTGCCGTAAAAATACCATAATTATCTGGATAATTCTACTTGATTTCGCTCGAATTATCGTCGCAATAATGCCCGAAACTGCCGAAACTGCCGAAACCTACTGCGTGGACAGTGGGTGCGGATGGATGACGCGCCCAATTTCATCTTGCGATGGGGTGGTGGTTTTTGCTTTCCGATAGATCATTTTCCCGCATAAATGTCTTTCTAGGCTTCCAGGGAAATAATCAAGATAAAGAATGAATCCTTTATGCTTCCAAACGACTTCGATCCATTTAGGCAAAGCAAGATGCACTGTATCTATTGGTCCATCCGAGACAACTTGCTGCATCATGCCTCGTTCAGCTTCTCCAAACTCTCTAACGAAGTTCGGTGTATAGCATCGATCAAATTCTAAGCTAGTACGATCTGTGACTTCAGATAGTACTAATGCGATATGCGGATCGATAATTTCCAGGAATTCCGCTTTGATCTTTTCAATCTCATTTTCCATCTTTCCACTCCTTCAGAAGCTCCTTGAGCACCTGTTCCGCCTTCTCCCTCTGCTCTTCGGTTGATGGCGTGAAGATCTCGCCTAGCGCGGCAAAGAATGCTTCAGATGGTTCATCCTTCTTTGCCTCATCCGCCCACATTGGGCCGCCTCGTCCACAGAGGTAGTCGATCCGATTCAGTCTTCCCGGCTCGCGGATCTTTTCTTCCCCCTTCCACTGCCCGCAGAATTCATCTCCATGAATCTTAGGGAAAAGTCCCCAATATTGATCGCACTCTACATTGTCAAGCTGGGGAGGGTTTGCATGACATCTTCCATAATTATTCGCCAATGGTTTCCACCACTTGCACGTCGCGCAGTTATTCATTCCAGTACCTCCCGTGATAGTATCCGACTGCATAACAGGATAAGCCAGCGATAATGCTAAGGATTACGCCTAACTGACTCACTCCTCCCCCTTCGCCGTCTCCAGCTCGTCCACAAATCTCGGCTCGGTATTCTCGCGCAGCCATTGCGTTTGCTTGGCTTGTTCCGCCGACCTCGCCGCCGACCTCGCCGCCGACCACGCCTCCGCCGACCACGCCGCCGACCTCGCCTCCGCCGACCACGCCGCCGACCACGCCGCCGACCTCGCCGACTCCGCCGCCGACCACGCCTCCGCCGACCACGCCGCCGACCTCGCCGCCGACCTCGCCGCCGACCTCGCCTCCGCCGACCACGCCGCCGACCTCGCCGCCGACCTCGCCGCCAACTCCGCCGCCGAAAGCTCTTCGTTCGTCGCGCTCCCATCCAACCATTTCCGGCGCGTCTCGACTGCAATGCGGGGTCGGTGGTCATCCGGTGCGAATGCGTACCAGTTCGGAAGCGCCCGTTCTGCGCAATCGCAGGCGAAAAGCCACTTCTCGCGATCCGTCAGGACGCCATCGCAGAGGTAGGTCCAGATGGCCCAGTCGGGTTTGGCAGTCTCCAGGATTTCGCGGATGGTGGCGCAATTCTGCGAGGCCCATTTGTAGCCTTCATCGCAGGCTTTGTTTGCCCTCAGCCAGTCGCGTGCAGTTTTGTTCAGCTTGAGTTTCATGTTCTTCTCCCCACTCCCTCTCCGCCAACCTCCCCTCGTCCCACTCGTCCCGCGTCCAGATGATCCGCGTTCATGCCGGATCGTCCGTGATTTCGCGGCCAGTGTTGATCTCGACGCGCCGGCAGCGATCGTCCCAAAGCTCAATCATGCCGTAATCCTTCTCAGCCGTAATCGGGAGTTCGATGCCGAAAACCTTGCGGCACCACGATTTGATGGCCTTCTCTGATTCTACACGCTCAGGATTCCCAGATGACACCCTGGCGGTGAAGATCTTGACGACGTATCCGCAGATAAGCCAGCCCCGGACGCGCTGGACCATCAATGGAATCGGCTCCCCGATGTGGGCAGCGCCTTTCCAAAAATCATAGATTGCCAAAGTTCCATCCAAATCAACTCCAATCCATTCATTCATCTCGTCTCTCCTGTTGTTGTGTTCTGCGAATACCGCACTTCGTAGTCGTTCGCCCTCGCGATGATGTGCGCCACGTCCCACAGATCTTCCGTCCACAGGATGCGCGGCCTCAATTCCTCGATGCCCCGTGCGGGCGCTGGGAGGGGCCTTGCGGGGGTCGGGGCGTTCGGACGGTCAATCATACGACTGCGCCTCCGATCCTTCGCCCTTGCCAACCTTGACGACAGGCGGAGGCCGAAATCCTTCCGGCGCGGGAGGGATCTTCCACTCCAAATTGGAGGCCTCGTCCTTGCTGACCTCCCAAAATCGCATCCGATACCGCTGGGTGATCGGTCGGCAAACATCGCGAACGTCGTCGCGCAATCGAGCATCCCGTGCCCTGGGATGCGGCAATTCCTGCTCTTCCCATGGTCCTAGGTCCTCGACCCTCGCGAGCCGTCCGGCGTATTGCGGATCGCGAATCCTGGCCCAGGCCAGACGCTCGAGCTCTGGCGTGAAGTACGGCGCGAACCAGAGGACGCGATTTCCAGAGCGTGCGATGTAGATCAATCGGCGCTTGGCCGTGCAGACCCCGCAAAGAAGCGCGAGCCCGAGTTTCGGTGGCGGGATTGGTGTGGTGACGTTCTCGGGATTGTCGGTGAAATCCTGGCACCATGTTCGCCAGCAGGCCGGACAAGTCCCGTTGAGGCGAAAATGCCGGTGCTCGCCGACGATGCGCTCTCGCATCCATTTGATTCCGTCGATTGGTGCCTCAATCATCGCGCTGGCCTCTTTCGGTTTTCAATCTCTCGTGATACCCATCTTTGGCAATCTGCCTTCAATACGGCTCGCCAATCTTGAATTCCTTTCCATCCGCGCCCATCGTGGGTATTGAATGATTCGCGCCAACGATCTTCCCCCCATTGGAATCTTGGTTCTTCCGGGAATGGAATTGATCTTGTAGCCATCTCCGCACAGAATGCGAAGTATTCTTCGCGGGTTGGGGGATCTACTAAAATTGTTTGTTTAGGCGGGGGGAAGATTCCCCTGTAATGTTTTTCAACAGATGATTCGATCCAAAGAATTGCAGCATCTGGAGTTATTCCGGCTTTCTCAAACTTTCCAAATGAGAGTTTCGCGGATGCTTTCGTAACGCGCTCTTTCCGCTCGTGCCGATCTGTGGTCCATATATGCCATGCTGCAATGAATTCCGGCGTCTGAAATTGCAGCGGGATCATGTCGTCCAACTCGTCGGGTTGGAAGTTCGGTTTTTTTGTCGTTCGTCTTGTTGTTTCTTGGAGAACCTTAGAAGGAGTACCTTGAGGGGAGTACCTTACTGTCCCGTTTGGGGGGACGGGTGGGTGTCCCGTTTGGGGGGACACCTCCTGTCCCGTTTGGGGGGACAGGTCCTCATTTGGGACGGGTGGTAACCTGTCCCGTTTGGGGGGACGGGTAACCCCCTCAACCTGTCCCTTTTGGGGGGACGGGTTCCAGTGGCTTTCTAGGGTGATTCGGTAGATTGTTGGGCACCCGATCTTCGATTCCCGCTCAAGCATTCCACGGGATTCAAGCACCCTAATTGCGGTGAATAGGGTATCTCGCTTAATCCGGCAAATTGTCGCCATAGATTCGGCGCTGGCATAGCATTCGCCGCCATTGGCGCGGCGGGAGATATGGCAGAAGACGCGGAACTCCTGTACCGTCAAACCAGCCTCATCAAGGCTGGAATGGATGAAGGATGATCCGTCTTTCTTCTGCTCTGGATTCACGCCGCTTCCGCCGCTTCTGCTGCTGCTTCTGCCGCATCAATAATGGTTATTGCTCCCTCTATCGCTTTTATCGCAACCTCAAAAACGATTCCAGCATCTCTACCCATCTGGCGGGCGGTGTAGGCTGTAAACGTCCGCAAAAACTCTTCTGGCGAGAAAGAGACGCCTGAGCGATTGAAGCACTTATGGACATAAGGCCCTACTTCCCTAGCAAAAGAAACAAAATCCTCTGTTTCTTTGTGGCAATCTTCACAAAGAACAATAAGGTCATTTTCTTCGCATTCCCAAATCTTCTTTCCTTTTGGATACCTCTTGTGGTGGACGTGGAGCGTCTTCTCTGTGTCATCGCAAACACAACACCTGAATTCAAACTTCTCAAGCGTCTTTAACCGCATCGCCTGCCACTTCGGGTGTTTGTACTCGTCAGCCTTGGTCATCGTATCCTCCAGACAGTATCCTCCAGACAAACGCCCCCTGGGGTCCCTGGTGAGACTGGCCACCATCCGGAGACGGTGCAGGGCTGCCCAGGGGGCTCAGGTTGTCGTCGGGCGGCTTCGGGTCTCACTCCGGGCCGCTATGGTTTCCCCGTCTTCCCGAGGTGCCAGCCGGTGTACGGCGTCAAGTCCGAGGTCTTTCCCTCGCGTCAGCCGGTCCACTACCAGCATGCACCGTCTATCCGGCGTGTCGCTCGCGTCCGAGCTTCCCCAAATCTACTTCCCCGCGCCGTCCCGCGCAACTACTTCGCAGGCCAGATCGTCACTGGCAGGCCCATCGCGGCCATGTGCTTCGCGGTCCGGTTGAACTCCTTCGTCCGGTGGCCCTTCGCGTCCTCGATCACCTGGACGCCATCCCGCAGGTAGACGAAATCCGCCTTGTAGGCGCCGATCTGGACGCCCTGGACGAGGAGAGGGAACTTCACCCCGTGCCGTAGCCTGGAAATCTCCCCGACCCGTTCCTGGATCCTCAGATCGTTCCACCGCCGGAGCTCCAACCCGCTGTCGAACGTCTCGCCATCCTGGACGCGCTTCCGGTTGCCCATCTTGGACCGCTTCCGCTCGCCGCGGATCTGGGCAAGGGCGGCGGCGATGTCTTCGGGGCTGGAATTCACCATCTCAATTCCCTCCTCAGTGCCGCGATTTCCCGCCGGCGGCGCCATGCTTCGGCCTGGGCAACTTTCCCCTCGCCAAACCGGAAGTCTCCACCATGCTTGAATTCGTGGAAAAGCCGTTCCTTCTCAGCAAGGATCGCAGCGACCTTTTGCGGGTCTCGTGGGCGCGGTGGGCGCCATCCGCTGTCCTCGAACTCGTCGCATTCCAGGATCAGCCCGGACGGGTCGTCGCACGGGCAGCATTCGTGCCCGCACGCGCTCCCGTGGACGCACTCCTTCCGGCTCATCGGCTCGCCTGCTCGTCGTGCTCGGTGGGGGTCATCCGAACAGATCCATCTGGTCGCGCTCCGGCTTGAGGCATCCCGGCGAGAACCAGATCCTCTCGCGGTCGTCCGCCCCCTGGTAGCCGCCGCCTTTGGCCCACGTCTCGATAGTCCATCCCATCAGCTCCAGCTCGTTGTGCTCCCCGTCGTGCCCGCAGAGGGCAATCCGGAGCATCGGGTCGCCGCCGTTGGCTATGCACCACGCCCGGACATCGCCGGAGACTGTGCTGGAGTCGTGAGCGTACACCGCGCCGGTCAGCGAGTACGGGGGATCCAGGAGCACGGCAGCAGGTCCGTTGCGTGTCATGGTGCCGGGCGACATGATCCGCTCCCAATCCCCGCAGCACACGCGAGCCTCGCCCATACGCTCCTGGAGTTCGCGGAACCACTCCTGGAGCCATTCGAGCTTCCGGTTCACGCCCTGGCCACCATTGCCGAGGTGCGGGAGCTGCCGGTTCACGCCCTGGCCACCGTCGCCGAGGTGCGGGAGCTGCCGGTTCACGCCCTGGCCACCATTGCCGAGAGTCAGCGCGGGAGTCCCGTCATCGTCCGGCTCTGCGTGCCACGGGCCGTCACCAGCGCACCAGCCGCTGCCAATCCAAGAACACGCACCCCAGATCCACCATCCAGCCGTGCGGGGCTCACAGTAGGCGGGATCAGCCATGAGTCGGCCCGCCAACTTCGCCGCGTTGGTGACCAGCCAGAGATGGCGGGCGTGCAGGTCACACTCGTTGACTGGATGAAGCGCCGCTTCCGCCACTGCTTCTGGATCCTCTGCCATGGAGCGCCAGACGTTCGCGATATTTCCATCCAGGTCGTTCACAGTCGCCCATCCTGCGTATTCCGTGGGCTGGTTGAGCCAGACAGCGCCAGAACCGAAGAAAGGCTCGACGTAGTTTCCGCAGTCGGCACCGAATCGCGACCAGATGAGTTCAGCGGCTTTCGATTTGCCTCCAAAATAAGGGAAAGGGGCCTTCACCACGTCACAACACCCGTCAGGCCAGCGGCGAAGCACCAGTACGCCCCGCGCCTCCAATTGCCGTCCACAAAGTACGGCACGGCGGCGCAAAGATCCAGCGTCAGGAGGATCGACGGGAAGATCTGTTGGCGGGTCACTTCCGCACCCCAATGCTCTTCGCCTTCCTAATCCGGTTCGTCAAACTCTGCACATCATCCCCGCGGGCCGTCGCAAGCTGTGCCTGGAGATCGCGGATCGTGCTGGCCTTCTCCTCAGTGGTGCGGAAGGCTCGCGGGAGGTGGACGGTAGTGCCGTAGTAGAGGTTCTGGAATGCCATTAGGAGTCCGCCTCGTCCACTGCGAGGAGTAGAGCGTCTGCCGCCGCATCGAGTCGGTCCAGCGCTTTTTCGAACTGCTCGCCTCTCACCGTGTACGAAAAACGTTGCGCGTCCCGCCATGCGACCGCGGCGAGGACAATCTTTTCTGCTTGTGCCGGGGTCACTTCCGTAACCCTTGCACCACGATCTGCCCCATGATCTTCTCCTTCGGTCCAAGCGCTTTCAGCCCAATAACATCACAAAGGACCGACCGTTCAACCGACTGCGCCAGTGTTGCCCATTCATCGCGACGCAACGTCAGGTCCACGCGGATTGTGACGAGATCCGTTATTGCCTCAGTGCGGATGACGCCTGTTTCCAAGCCATCCTTTGCGATGCGCTTGCCGGAACTCATGCGAACAGAGCCCGCGCGCATCCATCCACCGCGTCCTGTTGCGGAGTGGTCAGGATGTCGCCGAAATTCGGCCTGCGCGTCTTGGCAAGTTTGGCCCGCTCGCACAGATGTGCGTCTGGTCCCCAAGCCTTCTGGGCGCCCTCGAACATGGGGCACTTGGCGTAGCAGGCCACGGATGGAGGGTATTCGGTCTCGCCGGCGTTCACCTCCGCACTCCCAGTTTCGTCCCCGCCCGCACGCTACGCCCGCTGACGCTCCCATGCCGAGAGTCCCAGTAGTCGACGAACGCCGCTTTCTGGGCCTCCTTGATTGCGTGCGCCCGGCCTTCTGGCGAGTGGTAGAGCAGGCGGACCGGGACGGTGATCTCCACGATTTCCTCGATCATCCTGGAGGCCTTCACCCGCGCACCGCACTTTCCCGCGCTTCGAGGAAGCGGATGATGTCGGAGACGAAAATCCAGCGCTGGACATGGCTGCTTAGAACCACTCCATCTGTCCCGTACTGGATTGCTTTACCGATCATGCATTGCGCTTCCAGGAGGGTCCAGACGGGACAGAACAAGTTCGCAATCCTGGACTCCGGCTGCACCGTCTCGATCATGGCCCCGGAGAGGTCGGCCACGATTTCGCGGACGCGGGTGGAGATGGGGGTCATCAATGCACCTTCGTTCCGTGTTCGCGCATCGGCATAAGCACTCCAATCCATCCGTCGCCCCTGATGGGGATCTGCTGAAGCGGGGACGCTCCGTGACAGATCTGGATCGGTCCCGGAAGGATCGCGATGCGATGGAGGAGAAAGGAGTCGATCCAAGCGGGACCGAATGCCACCGCTTCCGAAATCTGCACCTTGCCCGTCTTTCCGCATTCCAGGCATCCGCCTTCGCCGTCCTGTTGGCCTCCAGTCGATCCAGTCCCGTCGCACTCCTCGCATTCGACCGTGTAGTCGTGCGATCCTCCATGCCAGTGGTGCGTCAGCTCGATCTCTCCATCTCCGCCGCAGGATGGGCAAGCCTGTTGTTTTCCTGTGCCCGCGCAGTCGGGACAATCGCCTTCGCGCATCGGAATTGGTGTCGGAAGATCTTCCCACAGGGTAGCCGCCCGCTCGACATGAGCGTCGATTGCGGCTACCATCTTATCCAGGAACGTCAAGTCCTCGGAATCAGGAGCGTTTGTTGCGGCTCGGATTCCGATGTTGCCATCGGTCACCCATGCAAATCCACCTTTGACGATGACGCGATTGATTGGCTCGCGATCCTCGTGACAGAACTTGGCAAGTATTTCGATCTCCATCTCCCCCTCCATTTCTCCCCTTCGGGAATCCGCGCCGTCCCCATCGAAGAGGCCCCGCTTTCTGGGTGGCGCGTGGCGCTACTTGATTGTGGTCGTCTTGTTCCCTGGGATCGCTTCGAAAGCGCACTTCATCCCAGCTTCGACCATTTCTGCATAAGCAATTTCCGTCGCGCTCGCATCTTCACGCTTCAGATTGTCGACCTCGACGTGAAGGATTTTCCCCTCTTGCTGAATCCTTGCGATCAAGTAGACCATCTCTCTACCTCCCCTGCAACCGGCAGGCGCGGTGCTCTCGCGAGCGTGCAATTCTCCCGAGCACGGAACTGTACCGCGTCGGGATGGCTCACTCCCCCACAAAGCAATGGGAGTGGTGCCGTCAGATCCCGCCCCGGCACCGGAAGAATACCGGGCCGGGGCACCCTTCGCGCAGGGATGTACGAAGAAACCTGCGCGTCGAGGTCAAAACTCCATTTGCTTCTCCGCCCACGCCGGAAGATCGAGCCGACGGAACTTGACCACGTCCACCAACCCCAGCGGGGAAGCGATGGCGGCGGCGATCTCCTCGACCCGCTCGACGGTGACCTTCCAGCACCAGAGGAGACAGGTTTCGTCAATCTCGACCACCTCAACCCTTGGGAACATGGTCCCGCTCTCGGCCAGCAGGAACGACACGCGAGGCTCTTGGATTCCCGCCTCCCGCGCGAGGCCGAAGAAAAGCCCCGCCTGGAAGCGGTACCGGGAGCGGATGAAGTCGCGGTCGAAGCTGGCGAAATTTCCGCCGTTGAGGTACTTCAGGTCCGGGAAGTGCGAGCCGATCCGGATGTCGGGCCGCGTCTGGACCTTGAGGCCCGCGATCTCTCCGCGCAGGGTCACTTGGAACTCGGCGACCTCGTCACCTCGCACCGCTTCGATGGCCTCGCGAACCCGTGGGAGCGTGACGCGGATCTGCTTTTCCTGTTCGCTGGACAGAATCTGCTTTCCGCCGTTCGCCTCCACCCATGCCTTTCCTTCCTTCGTGCGTCCATCGAGTCCTTCCGGCTTGACTGCGAACTTCTCCGCGAACGCATCCTCGCCAGCGGTCAGCAGGAGGTCGAGAGCCGACCCGCCCGCCATCGCCGCCGACCCGCCCCCCTGGTAGGCGCTCTCCAGGTGTTTCGCGCTCCACGCCTCGCGGGACATAGAATCCCAGTCGTCCAGCGCGGATGAGCCCAGAAAGCCGGGGATGGCGTAGTCCTTCCAGGAAAGATCGCGGATGAGTTCGGCGGTCATGCTCGCACCGCTCGGAAAATCTCCCGCGTGATCTCGATGTCTGTCATCGCGTTGTGCAGGCCATTCGCTTCGGTCAATTCCTGGACGCGATCAAATTCGAGAACATGGTTCGCAACTGTCCCGAGCTTGAAGTTCTCCATTCCAGCCCGCTGGTCGGCGAGCTTGAGGAGCGCGAGCCCCATCACATCCACCGTGCCGGACCAGAACCACGACCCGAAGAACTTGTCGCCGTTGCGCTCGAACAGTTGCCGGACGAACTCGTTGTCGAAGGGCGCGTTGTACCCGCTGAAAATCGCTTTGTCCGCCTTGTCGAACTTCGAGACGTGCGCTCCCAGGAAATCCACGAAATCATGGAAGGCGTCCGGTTCCGGCTTGAACCCTCGGATCTCCTCGACCGTGTGGCCGGAGATCTCCAGAGCCTTCGCATCGCAAGCACAAGTCGAGGCAGGCCGAACGAATGTCTCGAACCTTCCCGCCTCCACGCCGTCGATCTCCATGATGGCCGCGATCTGGATGATCCCGTGCCGCTTGGCGTCAAGTCCTGTCGTCTCGGTGTCGATGAAACAGATCTTCATGGCGCCATCCCTTCCAGGCCAGCGACGGGCGCGGCCTTCGTGCGGCCAGCGGCCAGCTCGCGAGCCTTCTTCTGTTCGGGTGTCTCGGCGGGCGGCGCGGGCGGCTCCCCGTTCGGCCCCTTGCCCTTGGAGTCCATCACCTCGCGCCATGTCGTCTCACCTTCCTTGAGGGCGTTGAACAGGTCGCGCAAGGTCTGCTGTTCTTTCGCCGTCAGGAGCTTGGCGTCGTGACCCAGGAAGACCTTGAGCTGTTCGACCGACACGCCCTGCCGACCGAAGGCGTCGAAGATCTGCTTCTTCGCCCGCTCTGGATCCTGGGCGTCCCGATTGGCTCGCGTCGTCCAGCACTCCTCCATCACCTCGTCCAGGATGTCTCCAGGGACCAAGCGGAGGGAGAGCGTCCGATACGCCTTGGACACCAGCGCGTTGACCTTGTTGAGGATGTCGTCGTCGGATGCGCGAACCGTGTGGACTGGCTTCCCGTAGGAATTTGTCCGCGTCGAAAGCGCCTTCTCGCCGTCCTTGAGGAACGACCGCTCGACCGTCTTCGCGACCGTCACGTCGGCAGGCCATGTCGTGTTGGACTCCAGGTCGGTGGCAGATACGCGGATGATGCGCCGGTCGGCGTCGTCAAACACGGTGATCGCCTCCACGATGCAATTCCCCATCGCACGCACGGCGGCTTCGGCCAAGCGGATCGACGGGCCGGTGGGCCACTTGGATTCGTCCTTCCCGATGGGCTTTCGGTAGATCGCCACATCCGCGAAGCCGGGGCGCTTGGCGTCCTTGATGAGCCGTTCGCGCACTTGGTCCAGGTCACGGGGCCGGGCAAAGGCGACCGTGTACCGGGCCTCCACCAGTGCCTTCGCTTGGACGGCAAGGACGGAGGAGGAGGTTTCGACAACGGCGAGCGCGGTCGATTCTGTTGTGGTGGGTAGCTGGTCGTTCATCCCTCGCCCCCTTCAGCGCCCGCCTCGTCCAGCAGGTCCGGCGCCCGCTCGACCGGCTCGACATGGATACCCTGGTAGCCCAGAGCGCGGACCGTGGGCGCGTCGATGGGAGAGGCGTCCCAGGTGGTGGCCGACGCGATGGCGAGCGCCTGAGCTCGCGTGCTGGCCTGGACGATGCGCGGGGGCAAGCCCTCGGCTTTGGGGGAGAGGAGGTAAGGTCTGATGCTCATGATTTGGCTTTCTGCTTGTTCTGGAGGTCGGGGCGCCCGAGGTCGGGGCGCCCGAGGTCGGCGGGGGTGAGCTCGTAGCCATCGTGAGCGGCGACCGACAGGATTCCGTCGATCCGACCCGTCGGGGTTCGCCTGTGGCCATGGATCAGGCTGGAGAGGTAGCTCTCCCCAATGAGCAGGTATTTCGCGAGCGCCGGGCGCTTGCGGTCCTTCCAGTCGGTCGCTTTTTTGCTCCAGGGTTTGGCCTGGGGCGGGTTGTCACGATGCGTCGCCATGATGGATCCTCCTGGGCTTCTGGCCCTCCAATCAATCTAACGTGGTGGCGACAGAAATGCAACTATTTTGATCTTTTTTTGGGACTCGCAAAAAAGTGAAAAAAATGTTTGCTTTCCGCTTTTTTCGAGGGTATGTTATAGGAGTCGGGGCGAACAACCCCGGCCCTCTGGTCGAGGACGAAACAGGAGAGACATCATGAGCAAGCACACATACATCATCGCCGCACGCAACGACGCATTTGGCACTGAGGGATCGACTGCATACGTCGGTACGGAGCGCGGCGCTCGCAGGGCGGCAAACAAGATCGCCCGCCTCGCTGGACATGGATGGACCGCCGTCGTCCACCTCTGGACCGAGAGCTACACCCCGGCGATCTAACCCCTCCGCCCTCCCCACGGAGGGCAACCCCCGGCCCGGCCCGCATGGGCACGTCTCTCCAGACATGCGGGAGACCACGGGCCGGGCACCACTTGCACCACACCGCGCCCGGCGGATCCGGGAGAAGGAGATGAAATGCGTCTTTTCCTCAAATTGCTCGCCGTCGCCACGCTGGCCGGATTCCTGGTCGCTTGGCTCGGTTTCGTCGGCCCATGGTGCATCAGCTCCATCCACACCGAACTCGTCATCGGGTGGTCGGTTGCGACCGTCATCCTTGTCCTCATTGGCATCAGCATCCTCGCGCAGAAGCTGACCGCCTTTTTCAAACCGCGCACCATCGAAGGAGAATCGAAATGAAGAGTCGAATCTTGGGATTGTTCTTGGCCTTGCTGGCCGTTCCCGTGCTGACTGGCTGCTACGAAAAAGTTCCCGCTGGGAACGTGGGCATCAAGATCTACCTGCTGGGCGGATCGAAGGGCGTGGACCACGAGGTCGTCGGAGTCGGTCGCTACTGGATCGGCATGAACGAAGATCTCGTCTTGTTCCCGACGTACCAGCAGACCTACCAATTCACCGCTGCCACCACCGAAGGAAAGCCGGTGGACGAATCGTTCACCTTTCAGACCTCGGAAGGGCTGTCGGTGAACATGGACATGGGCGTATCCTACCAGATCGACCCTGACCATGTGGCCGACCTCTACCAGAAGTTCCGCAAGGGCCCGGACGAGATCACCGAAGGGTTTTTGCGCAACATCATCCGTGACGATCTGAACAAGCTGGGTGCGAAGGACTCGATTGCCGGAATTCTGGGCGCCGGGAAACAAAAGATGTTCGACACCCTGCAATCGCAGGTAGCCGCCGACGTGAAGATGATCGGGCTGAAGAACCTCCGCCTGTTCACGATCGGCGAACTTCGCCTTCCGAAGACCGTCAAGGATGCCATCGACGCCAAGATCACCGCGAACCAGAAGGCGAACCAAGCGCAAAACGAACTTGCCGTATCGCAGGCCGAAGCGGCGAAGGTTGTGGCCGAAGCGCAAGGGCAGGCCCAAGCCAATACGCTGAAACAGAAGACGCTCACGCCGGAACTGATCCAATGGGCCGCAATCGAGAAATGGGACGGCAAGCTCCCGAACGTCTCGGGCGGCGCGATTCCGTTCATCAACGTCAAGTAGCCCCCACCCTCTCCCCGGATCAAGTACCGAGGGGAGGGGATTCACCATCGTACCACCACCAGGAGACAGAAAATGTCATATCTTCCGCCGAAAATCCTCGTCGAGTCCGTCAAAATCACCAATCTCATCCACGAGGGCGGCAACTACCAGACAGTTGTGGAGTATGCCCAGATGGAGGGTACGAACCACCAGTACCGCAGCGTCGTCACGGTTACCGACATCTACTCCATTGTCCTCGTCCAAACGCTCCTGGCGGCCCTGGAAACGGCGCAGAACAGGACCGCGGAGCTGGAGGACGCGGCCACCAGCGCGAAGGAGCGGTACGAGGCTGACCTCCAGAGCCTGCGGGACGAGCTATCCCAGTCCAACCGACGCTTGGACGCGGTGCTCATCGCGGCGGAAGACGGGACCCTGATGGTTTCGAGCGCCATCCTCAGCGCGACAGAGCTTCCGACTACAGCGGAGATTTCGGACCAGGAAATTCTGGACACGCTCGCTGCCGCTGGCCCACAGCAGGATTCCGGCTCGGCGCTGGTGGGGGTGGAGTGCTATGTGTGGGGGAATCCCGAGCATCCAGAGATCGGAGTCCAAGGCCCATGCAAAATCGACAAGTTTTGCCCCGAACCCGGAGCCCCAGGATATTACGAAGTTTGGGACAAATCAATCACCGGCTGTTGCTTCGATCACGCCCGTCCCGTCGCCCTGGGCCTCCCCTCATGATCCCCCCACGCCACGCCGACCGCCTCGCCGGTGGGATCCTCCTCCTGGTCGCCGTTGCCGCCCTTGCTCTCCTGGGTGGGATGGTCCGGGATGCGTGGAGGTACTACCACCCCGCCCCGAAGCCCGCTCCGGTTGCCGTCGTGCGCGTCTACCGCGTCCCGCCGGTCTGCGAATACACTCCCCTGGCCGTCGTGTGCCGGGATTCTTCCAACGTGAAAGACAGGAACTGACATGAGCATCGAAACTACGTTCGAGAAGATCGGCGAAATCGCTGCAACCGAATTGCTCTGGTTCTACTTCGACCAGAACAACAGCGGGGGCCGATTCGTCCAGGATGAGAATGTTGGGGAGGGCGTACTTGTCCAGGATTTCTCCGCCGAAAAAGCCATCGAGCGAGCACGGGAATTCATGGATAATTCCGACTCTTGCCCGTGTTGCGGTGACCGATGGTCTCCAGAGTACGTCAAGGACGAAGATGGCACCAGAGATCCACTGATCTACGACAAGCCGCTTTCCGAGTGGAAGCCATTCCATCACAACGGATATTGTGTCCTCCACCACTTTGGTGGCAAGGTAACGAGGTATCCGGAATGATCCACGGCCACCTCACCTCCACTGACGCCATCCTCGCCTCCGCCATCGCCCGCGAGAACCGGGAGGGGGACGAGGGCGAGGCGTCGAGGAGATGCCAACCGGCACGCGGGTCGAGCACGACGGGAAGGTCTTCGAGGTTGTCCTGGCCCCGCGATGCTTCCCGAAGGGCTCCTGCGCCGGGTGCGCATGGTGCGCCGTCCTGGAAGGTCCGCTGGACTCCTGCGAGGCCGGTGGACGGAACGATGGGCTGGACGTGGTGATGCGCGAGGTGACGGGATGACCTGGGAAACGAAGAACCCACCGAAGAAGACGGGGCGCTACTTGGTCACGCTACAGACCTCCCTCGGCAGGCAGGTCCGCCAAGCGGATCGGTACGAGCACGGCGGAAGCTGGCTCTGGAGCATTCTTCCGGACGGAGGGTACTCCCACGAGGTGATCGCCTGGATGAAGTGTCCGCAACCCTACGTCGGCCAGCCATGAAGTACACGATCACCGACAACCCGGCGACCGCTTCGCGCTACTTCATCGAGGACCGGGCGGAGGACGTGGGTGCCGCGTACTGCGTGAACCGCCGGAATGTCTGCTTCCGCACCGAGGCGGGAGTCGGCGCGCCGGGGATCGTCGTGCGGATCTTCGCCGCCGGTGGGGATCCCATCGAGGACCGGATCGGCTGGCTGAGAGAGCGGCGAATCACATCACGGCGCAAGGTCGCCAAGGAGGTCGAGAATGAAGCATGAATCCCCACCGCTCACCGAAGCGGAGATCGCTTTCCACAAAGAATTCGCCGGACACATCGCCAGCGGTACGCCCGTGACGATGCCGGACCTGCTGGACCAGAACGGGACGGCGGCGGGGATGCTGGCGACAGAGGGACAGCAGAAGGCCATCGCACGCGGGGATGTGGAGGGGCGGGCCGTGCGGGCGGAGGCCGAGGTGGAGCGGTTGCGGGCGGGGATCGAGGACGCATTCACGAGATGGGCTGGATACTATGTTGGCGGACCCGACGCACAGGCGCTCGATGTGCTTACCCGCATGTGGCAAGAATTGACGCGGATGGATAAATCTCTCCGATCCCTCCTCAGCGCGCCCACCGAGGCGGGGCGGGAGAGATGAGCGCGAAAGTTGTGCAGGGAGGTGACGGCGCATGGCGGACGTCCCCTGGATACGAACGGCTATGGGCATGGTTTGGCCTATCCCGCGCCTCATGGATCGTGATTCCCAGGTCGGTCGCCCACGAGATGCCGGATGACTGGCAGATGAAGTTCGCGGCGCTCCTGGAGGAATACGACGAGGCGATCCGTGACCAACCGGAAGACCTGGAGGACGTGACGCCTTACGTCGTTTGCAGGCTCGGAAAACGCTTCGCCAAGTGGCCCCACTGGCTGCTGAATTACCGCCATCCAAACCCGGACCATTTCCGATGGATGCGCCCCGCCACCCCCATCAAAGGAGAAAACCAGTGAGCCCGGAATTGCAAAACCTCATCCAAACCATGCGCGAAAATCTTGCCCAACGCGAGGCAATGGACCAGGTCCAGGGAAGTCAAGACGTTTCCTGGGTTGAGCCAGTTGTCCTCCGCATGATGCCTGGAATCGCTCGCGAGCTTCTGAATGCCTTGGACGAGGTTGAGGAGAAGACCAAGGAGGCCGCCTATGTCCCGGGCATCCTGCAAGACTATAGGCGGTCTGGAAGCTGGAAAATGAACCTTCACGAAAAGATCCGAGATCTCCGCGCCTCCACAGCCCAATTCTTCCTACCGAACGAGGTCTCCGAACTCCTGGACTTGGTGGCGGCGCACAACAAGGCGTCCTCCAAGGAAATCGACTACCTCCGAGGCATCATGCGGGGCCAGGAATTGGAATGCCGGGCGCGAGAGGAACAGGATAAAGCGTACCGGATCGAGGCAGACCTCCTCCGCGCCCAGCTCGAAGTTGCCCTGGTCGAACTCAAGGACATCCGCTCCACCACCGAATGGCTTGGAGACTCCGAACCAGAGGATCGCCGTGACGAGGAGCTTTTCTCCGCTGCTCGAATCGACCTAAAACGGTGGGAAGATCGGCGCGGGCCAGGAGCGGTCGGGAATCGCGTCGTCACGTTTGAGGATATGCTGATCCACCACGCGAGGGCACAAGGGAAGCGGGAAGCCCTAGCCGAGCCAGCCCCTCTCCCTCCGCTGACGCCGGATGACCTCGCCAGGGAATGGGCGACGTACCAGACTGATCGGTTCGATGGCGATCTACCGGACCAATCCCGCGAGGAGCTTTTCCATCACGCCTATCGCCAAGGGTATTTCGCAAAGCCCGCCCCTCTCCAGGACGGGGTGGTGGTGGTGAGGCGGGAGGATCGAAACATCGAGCACCGATGCGCCGAACTGTTGGAGGAATACATCAGGATCGGGGGCGGATCCGAATGGCTACGGGACTCACGAGCCAGCGTCGAGGCTTTTCGTGCCCTCCGCGCCACCAAGAAGGAGAGTCCTGATGCCTGACGCCAAAAATGGTGCGATCTGGGCGGATTGGGGTGATGGAAAACGGATCTCCCAGTGGGATACTCGGCCTTGTGATTTCGGGGCCGGGGAATTGGAGCCGGTAGCATGGCTGCGCCAGATTCGAGCGACGTATCCGGAAGCAAAATTTGTCTACAGAAGGAATGAAGATGCCTGACGCCGAATCCCGTCTCACCACCGAGCTTGCCAGGGAGAGGGAGAGGCGGGAGAGAACCGAAGCGGCCTACGAGGAGCTGCATGGATCCATCAACGCCTACATCGACGAAATGGAATTCAGTGATGATGCGCTGAATCGACGCCTTCGTGGCGGTCAGCAGCAGGCCCTCGCGATCCTCACCACCCACCAGGAGCCCACTCCATGATCGCGATTTGCGATTCTGCGAATTACGAGATTGGGTTTCGGCAGTAAGCGCCCCGGCGCGTTCCGGGAATCGAAATGAAGAGCATGACACCGATGGAATGGCTGATGGGCGGCGATACCGGGATCAGCAGCAAAACAATCCTGTCCGCCATGACCGGAACGCCAATGTCCGGGGGGTTCGGCCCAGATATCCCGGGTGATGGCGTGGATTTTGGCCGATGTTACCGCCTGCTCAAGCTGTTTCCGGAATGGCGAGCGAATCTCTCGAAGGTCTCCGATGCCTACCCGCAGTGGACGCCCTTGGTTCGCGAGTGGGATTCATTGGAAAAGGCCTACGAAGAAGACCTCGGAAAAAGGCACGGCAAAGACAGTTGCTACGCCATGCTTCGCGCCTTGTACGACAAATGCATGATCGCCGGGGGGTGGCAGAAATCTGGAAACGGAGGATGGAAGCGCGACAAGACATCCGTGGTGCAGCTTGGTAAAGGTGTATCGATGCGCTTCGGGGCCTGAAAACGACGGAGGCTCCAGGGCAATCCCCGAAGCCTCCGTCCCGTTTGCGCTTTGCGTTTTCCCCGAAAAAAATCTACTGCGCGGCGGGCACTCCCGCAAGCCCTTCCGCCTTGGCCTCCAGTCCCTTCAGCACGGCGGAAAGGACTTCCTGGACCTCGGCTTCCGGGATGACGAAGCCTTTGGATGCAAGCAGGCCTGCGGCGATGGTGGCGCCTTCGGGCAGGAACGCTTCGGCGATGGCTTCGGCGGACTTCAGGGCGGCGGTCTTGATGGTGGTTTCGGAATCGCCGAAGATGCCGTGGATGATGCGAGAGATGAGACTCATGGTGTTTGCTCCGTTGGTGTCGTGGTAGTTGGTGCCGCGCCCGTGGGCAGCGCGGAAGGTGCTCCGGAAGGGCAGGAAGATACTTCCCCAGCGATCCAGTCGAGGAAGCAAGCGGCGCCACGGCACACGCCGGCCGCGCGCGCGAATGGGAAACGGCGCAGGCGGACCAGGAACGCGGGAGGGCGCGAGGACCAACCAAGAATACCCAGAAGCGCGGTCACGATGGTGTCGCGATGGTCCCATGCCCAAGTGGTCAGTTCTGTGGTAGTCATTCCATGGTCCTCCAGTGAGATTCCCCAGCGAGCTGGACGGCGAGATACGCCGCCTCACTTTTCCATTCCTCGACGCCCGCCCACTCCATGCCGTTGCGCAGGATCTCGTTTGCCTCCTGGAAGGTCACGTCCCACGCGCCGACGAACGTAGGCCAGAGCGTGGAGTACATCGCGTCATGGAGGAGAAAGTCCACATCCGCTGCGCACACAGGCGGCACGACCCAGGAGAAGACCGCGGGCACGGATCCGAAATCTGTCTTGAACCCCTTGGGGATCACCACGCGATGCGCGTCGCCGTTGAAGCTGACCGTGAAGGTCACGTCGTGGAGAAGCTGGAAAAGCGGTTTGTCTCCGTTCCCCAGGTCCAGGTACTCGATGTGTTCGGGGACGGTAGTCACGCTCATTCTCGGCTCCATGGTTCGAGGGAATCATCGGCTTCCACCCCGCGCACCACCAGGGCGACACGGGCGGCGAGCAGGCCAGCAGACAGGACAAGGCAGGCGGTGGCGGGGATCACGGCTTTTCCTGTTCGCGGATGGAGCCGTCCTCGTTGCCTCCGCGCCCGAACCGAGGCCAGAGATACCAGAGCCCCACCAGGAGCGCGAGCCCGCCTCCGAGGACCCCAGCGAGCCCGCCGACGATGGCGGCCAGGATCATCCGAGCGCCTCGACGATCCGGATCTCCAGCTCGCGGAGCGCCTCTTCCTCGGTCGTGCACCATCCGGAGAACACGCGGCTTTCGGCGGCAGGCCCGATCGGGGTCGCGTAGACGTGCCACCCGGCGAAAGCGAACCACGGGCGCCCGAACCCGGCATCCTGGGACCGGTAGGTCTTCCGGGTCAGGTCCGGCGGGTACTCGGCGGCGACGGCGCTCATCGGGCCACCACCCGGGCGACGGTGGCGAGGACGAAGATCCCGGCGACCAGGACCAGGAAGAAGCGCATGATCCAGTCCTCTGGCGGGGGGTGGATGATCATGCCTTCAGCGCCCCAGGAAGCGAGATGAACCGGGTGGTCGGCTCAAAAGCCCGGATCCTCTTGTAGACCCCGTCGCCGTTCACCGAGCCCCCCGCGTTCGTATTCCCCTCGATAGTGTGGAACAGCGGCGCGACGTTTTCCGTCACGAATCCAATGTGATGCGCTTCCCTGGCATGATCCAGGAGGATGAACAGGTCGCCAGCGCACGGCTCCGTGGTCAGCATAGCCGCCTTGTCCGCGCAGGCCAACCACGACCGAGTGGACTCGACGTAGACGAGGTTCGGCCACCCAAGCGTATTCCGTAGCCAGATCTTGTGCGCAGGCCCAGGTGACCCGGGGAGGGGGCAGTGGGCTTTGATGAGGATCCACGCGACGAACAGGGCGCACCAGGAGCAGGGCGGCGCACCACGGTAGAGTAGCGCCTCCCGGATGGTCTTGAGGATTGGGCCATCGTTGGGTCCAGAGACCTCCTGGACTCCCAGGTACAGTGCTGCCATGTCTGTTGCGGCGGTCACGATAGTGTCGCCGAGGTCAGCAGGAACCAGACGGTCGCCGAGATCTGGATGAGCTTGGAGACGTATCCTGTCGCCACGGTCTTCGTCACGGCCCCCGCATAGGATGTGCCGTTGCAGTAGAGCGTCACCCCAGACGGAACAACGATGGTATAGGCAATGGCGGAGGCGATCGTGAATTGCTTCCCGATGAGCGTGGAGGGGAGCGTCAGGGCGTAGGCCGTGCCGGTCTCGTAGAGATTGTCGTTCGTGGTAGCCGCAAGCGTGGTCGCGACTCCAACGGTCGTGAATGCGCCCATTACCGAATTGATGGAAAGCGTCGAGCCAACGTTGAGGACATCGGCCACCGCTCCGGTAGCGATGTTGACCGTCTTGACGCCAGTTCCGCCCGTGGCCAGATTGACCGTCTGGGCTCCGGTGCCGGTCGAGTAGTTCGCTGCCCCGGTTTGGACCGTGCCCCCAATGGTCAGGGTTCCCGAGGTCAGGCCCGTTCCAAGCGTGACGCTCGCGGCGGCGACGTTGGTGGCAACGGCTACGGAGCTGCCCGCGGCTGTGCTCTGGAGCGACGTGCTGTAGATCGTCCCTCCGTAGGTCGCCAGAAACGGAAGAGAGGCAGACCCGAGCGTACGGGCCGAAGCTGCGGCCGGGACGAGATCTCCCACCAGGGTTCGCGCTCCCAGGTAGCCCCAATTCGTTCCGGTGTATCCGGTGCCAGTTGGTGTAATCGTGTAATCGCAATCCGTCACCTCCAGGACCGCCGATCCACCGATTACCGAGGCGGCGGAAGCCGTAAAGAAGCTCGAATTCGCGATCGAGTTCATGTGCGCCACGGCCTGGGTATTCCCGGACACGTCCAGCGCCGTACCAGTGCCCAGATTGTAGACCAGCGAATTCACGATAACCATCATCGAGGTTGCAGCGCTGGCCGTGCTCGAAATCATCGCCGTGGACTTCGTGGCGTTGATATTCGTGTTCTGAATCAGCAGTTGCCCAGCGGTGTGGACGATCTGCGATGTGACCACGGTGGAAATGATTTCCAGGGTGCCACCGTTGACGGTGATTGTCCCGCCGAGCAAAGACCTCCCCTCGTCATGCAAAAGCCCGCTGGTCAAGGTGATGTTCCCAGTCGTCGATCCGCCCGTCAGGTAATAGCGGTAGTTGGCGGGTGCCGCGAAAACCGCATTGCCGACGATGTTTAAATCGTAGGCGCGGTAGAGCCCGGTCACGGTCGCGGTGCCAGTCAGTGTGACGATAGCATCGTTTCCGTAGATGGTGATGGGTTGCGACGGCCACGTCCCGCCCGCGCTGGTGTAGGTGCCTGCCGGGTCTAGCCAGATGACCAGGGGAGCGTTCTTTGCGGCCCCTGCAGCGATCGCCGCATCGATGGTCGTGTACCGCTGGTTCGGTCCGACGTAGAGGGTCGTGGTGTCGGCTGCGGCCATCTGGACCAGCGTGGTCGAGGAGACCGCGGAGTTCGCCGGGAGTACGCCCGGCCCCGGAGTGGCGGCGAAGATCGCGAACGGAAGGAGGAGGAATTTGAGCGCGCGCATCACCTGTTCTCCGCGTAGAGGCCCGGGGCAGGGATCGTGCCGGTGACGTTGGTCACGTCAGCGTAGATTTGCGTGCCGCCGCGAACGTTGTAGCAGGCCTTGTCGTACGCGCTCGACCCGCTTCCGTCCACGTTCGGGCCGGCCTGGGTGAGGGTGATCGTGGAGATCAGGCTCAACTCGCCGTCTCCCTGGACCTGCCAGAAATGCACCGTCGCGCTCCACGTCCCGGAGAGCGGACCATCCGCGTAGAGGCAGACGATCTGATCGCCTGCGGTGGTCTGCGGTTGGCTGAGCCCCGCAGCCTGCGCCGCGGTGACGCCGAAGAAGAACGTCCCAGCCTGCGAGAGGCCAGCGAGGGCAAGGAGGAAAGCGAGGGATCGGAGGAGCTTCATCGTGCGTGTCCTGGGTTGGCGGATGCAGTACGGCCCAAGCTGTCCAGCGGAGTGCTGCGCGTCTGGGTCATGGGGAGTTGTGTGGCCGGTGGGGCGCCGTCGATGCGCGACACGACGTAGGTGAGTTTCGTGTCCATCTGGTCAACTTTTGTCGAGAGGACAGCGAACCGGTAGATGGCCGTCCCGAGCCCCGCACCGATGGTCAGGGCGATCCCCGCCCACGTCGCGAGGGAAGAAGTCTGTTTGGCTGTCAATTCGTGGTCCTCATGGGCGAAAATCTACTTCCCGACCGGTTTGTGCGCCGTGTCCTGCGCGAGGTGCCAGACGGCGAGATCGTAGGTCGTCTGAGCCTGGACGGTGCGGTCCCGAGCCTTGGCGTGCTGGTCCGATGCGGAGGAGTCCAGGGACCGGGCTTCGCGCAGGAAGTTCTGGGCGAGGGTGCTGTCGGCCCGGAAGCGGGCAAGGCGGTGCTGTCCGTGGACGCGGCCCCGGTGAGGACAGAAAGGATGAGGATTAGGCGGATCATGGAAGGGTTCCGATCGCATGGGTGATGTTGAGCGGCGTACCGATGTAGGTGGCAGGCCCCGCATTCAGCACACCCCAATTCTGCCGTGGCGTGCAGTCCTCCCGAGGGTCTGGAGGTGCCCGCTTGATGCGCCGGATGACCACAGCGATGTAACAGGAGTCCCGGTCGCACACGGCGACGGTGTCCTGTGCTGGCTTGGCGATTGGTGCGGCCCCGGCGATGGTGGCAAGTGCGAGAAGGATTGCGAGTTTCATATTGATCCCTTATTGCCATTGTGAGGTTGACGATCGCCACGATACTGTTCGAGACAGCCCACGAGCAAGCGCGAAATTGACTACCGCATTTACGGTCATGCTTACGGATCCATCATTTATGAGCGTCATTATTTGCGAATCCACGCTGCCATTTGGTAATGCCACGCTTGTGCCATCTCCATTGAATATAACGACAGCATGCGGTGCCGCCAACGTATATGCACCGGAACCTCCTCCAATGAATACCCTGTCTCCAAGTACCACATACCCATTCGGCGCGGAGATCGCGGTGCCGGTGGCCTGCGCGAGAACCTGTCCTGTGACCGTATCGGCCCCGGTGATTTTGATGCCAGTGGGCGCGATTACCACAACGTTGACGCCGCCAGAAACGAGGGAGACTTGGGATGCCCCGGACAAATAGGCAGCATCTCCATTTGATTTGATAATCAGCCCGAAATTGGTATTGGATGGGGTTACCCCTGTCGGATAAATTGCCCCATACGCATTACTGGATGTACTGCCTGTCCATTCGCGCAGGACCAAACCGGCATAGGGGCCAGTCAGATTTGCGGTTGGGCCGGTTAGTGTGCCGGTAAACGTTGGATTGGCGACGGGGAGATAATCCGTATTCGCCACCGCATTGCCCAGCGTGCTTGAACTGGCCCACTTGATAAGCGCCCCCGTAGTGCCGCCAGATAGGGCAGGCTGGAATGTCGATTGCGCGATGGTCGAGCCATTCCCGATAACAATCCCCGTGCCAGATAGCGTCGAGCGGACGCCCCCGGTGGAGATTAAAGTGCCAGAGCCGGAGCCAACAGTATCCGCTCCAGAGACGTTCAGTCCCCCCATAATCCGGGCCTTTGAATTGATTCTAAGGAGAGATGAATTTATGTCAACTGGGTTTGCGGATGAATATGTTTCAAGTATTAGCGAAGATGTCGCATCGGTCGCGTTCTGGTACCAGTACAAAAATCCAGCCTTGTTGACGGCTAACAATTTCCCGACTGTCAATCCAATTGCGTTTCCATTCACAAGTCCAGAGTTATACGCTTTAAATGCGTAGTTAGTGCCATTGTAGATAAGGGAAGAGGTGAATGATTCCGGGCTTACGATATTTGTTCCGTCGTCCGATAGGGAACTTGCTGTCAGCCCCGTCGAGCCGTCGCCCTTCGGGATGGCGTTGGAGGTGGACCAGAGGGGTTCCGCGCCGATCCGCGCCGGAGTCAGCAACCCAAGGGAATCGTGGATCCGGTCCCGCGCGTACTTCCGCAGCGTGTCCGCCGTGTCATGGAGGGTGGATGTGCGAGCGTAGCGCACGAGCGCCTTCGCGGAGTCCGAGAGGCCAGAGACGCGGGCGGAGTCAATGGTGGTCGGAAGATTCCCACTATCGTAAATGGTGTAATTATCCCCATTCTCGCGGTTATACCGAATGTGCCCAGTAAGCGTATCTAGGTAAATAGCGACGCCAATTCGCGTTCCTGCGGCTCCATAATTTGATAATCCAATCGTGCCAACATCCCCGGTAGATTGCCCCTGGACAATCAGAGATGCAAGACCCCAATCAGTATTCGTAATGCCCAGATGCAGCGCGCCAGCTTGCGTTGCATAAATCCGATTCGCTGAAATAGCCCCAGCGTTTAGGAGTGCCGAAACGTATGCTTGGGACCCATTGTCCGAAAAGAAACTCTGAACGAATTTTGAACCATCCCACTTAGGAACTGAATTCGTGGCACCGGAATACGGGATTCTTCCCGCCACCTTCGCGCTGTCCGCGATGTGGGAGGCGCGGACACTGTCCGGCACGAACGCGACGAGGCTGTCGTGGATGAGGGCGGAGACGTGCGAGGAGTCGAGGCCACCGGAAGCGATCGAGGCCCGCACCGCCGCGATGGAGTCCCGGAGAGCCGACCAGCTCGCGTAGTATCCGGAGTAGTCCCCAGCCTGTGGCGTCACGGCGCCCGTGCGGCCCCCGAAGGAGGAGACGCCGGAAGATCCGCCGCTCGAGGGATCCGGCAGGAGGTAGGCGATCCCAGACCAGTCCACGCGGGAGTTGGAGTCCGAGGTCTGACGGATCGTCAGGGTCGGAGAGGCTGTGAACCAGCGGATGTCCGCGAGGGTCAGCACGTCCATGCTGATCGGCTGGGTCAGGACCTGGGAGTAGGTGTTGTCGTACACGGGATCGGAGGACCAGAGCCAATCGCCGCCCACGTCCGTCATGGATTGGTTGATCGACTGGATTGGGTCCGGGTTGATGCGCATTCCGGATGCGCAGGTCAGGGAAGCGAGGAGGAGAAGGAGTTTCACTTTTTTCCATCTTTCTTCCGCTTGTCGGCGGAGACGAATTCTTTGGCGACCTTTTGGGGGACCCCGGCCTTCTTGGCGAAGTCTTTGGAATGCGCAGCGGCTTCCATGAAGCGATGCTGAGATGCTGATTTTGATGGCATTACAAAATCTCCAGTGTGGTGATGATTTTCCCTATCGTACTTGTTCCAGATGTCCCATTGGCGTAGTAGCTGAAATAGGATGCCTGGGTCGTATCGATTGTATCGACTGATTGTGTTACGGAGGACGATACTGTATTTCCGGAAGCATCGATTCCTCGCGATGTTTGCTCGGTAATCATTGATCCAGTCGGACCAATTGCAGTCACGAGCATTTTTACTTCCTGCTCGAATCTCACAGCAGTACTCGCAAAGTTCGCGACCGATCCTGGGATCTGTGACGAGTTCAGACGCATTTCGATCTCTGTTCCCCCGGAACTTGAAACCTGTCCGCACGCTATTTTATACCGAAATGCCGAACCAACAGAAAGCGTATTTGCGGCCAATGGATTTACATGAGAGCTTCCATTTCCAAGGTATCCGCCCGAATAAACGTCTCCAGTTATATCGGTAGCCGGAGCTGTGGAAAGTGCGATAGACGTAGTGATTGCGGTTTTCTGGACGGTCTTCTGGAAATATCCGGCTTGCACATTGACATGGATTACTTTACCATTTGTGCCGTCACTTGTGATATTGAAAACAATTCCAGAACCAGCTACAAACTTCACCCCCAGGAATCCCGGAATCACATCCGAGGCATCATAGGCGACCTTGTGATCCGAGGAGGGCGCGTCGGCCCCCACGACCTGCCCGGACCCGTTGACCATGAGCCATTGCCCAGCCGTGACGCCGGGGAGCTTCAGGATGTTCGCGATGGCGTCTTCGATCGTCGCTGGGCCGACGAGGTGAACCGTCGCTCCTTCGCCCGTGGCGAGAGCTATGTCGCCCTGGGAGGAGAATTGCCCAGCCACCGACACGGAGCCCGTGAACGCCGCGCCGTCCAGCCGGGCGAATGGAAGGACAATCTGGTGCGCCTCGTTGGCCGAGAGCGGGTTCCCGTCAGCGTCCACCAGCTTGGCGATGAGGTAGCCCGCCACGTCGCCGGTGAGGCCGTCGCCAAGGACTTTGTGATCCGAGGACGCGCCCATGGTGTAGCCCTGCTCTGCGAGCCACGAAGCTAGCCACGATTGCGAAACGGCTCCTTGGACCTCGTGGACGCCTCCAGGACTTGCCAGGGACCAGGTAATGCTCCCGTCCGTCCCGAGCTTCCCGATCAGGTAGTCCGGGGCCGTGTCGGTCACGTCAGCCGCGACCTTGTGGTCCTCTGCGCCGCTTCCAGAGCCTCCTCCAGCAGTCACGGTGAGCGCCGTGACGATCGTCCTGTCGTCGCTGGTGTACGCCTTGTAGTCCAGCGCTACGCCACCCTCGACGAAGTACTGCGGAGGCACGCCAGATCCATCAAAGACGAGAGGATTGGAGATCGGAGTGGTCAGCTCTGCATCGCCAAATACGGGCGCGAAAACATCGCTTCCGGCAGCGAAGATCGAGAGGTATCCATTCGCGGCGGGAACCCGTACGCCATTGACGGGAGCCGGATCGAAGAAGACTTGATAAAAGAATGGTGAGGTAGACATTTTTTAGCTCCCACTATATGCTGGAGAAGGGCCGCCAAGCAATCGCGTTGTTCTAAGTGCATTAGCTGGGTTCTGTTGGATCGAATATTCTAGACCGAAGTTTTCATCGATCCTAGTGAATGCATACATTGGATTGTATTCCCACCAGGTTTGTTCAGAATTTGCAGGCCAGAAGCGGTCGTATGTTTCTCGATTCTTTGGCAGCATTGCCCACGCTACCGCTCTGATAGTTGTTCCTACTGGAAGAATGCCGCCTGTTTTGCTATACAGTATCGTCCTACATTCTGTAGTTGGATCACCATTAGCGCCAGACCAAACATTCGCATGGACGAATGCTTTTCTAATTCCGGTAGCGAATTTTACTTCAGAATCAACGCAGAGCCATGTTCTGTTTTTGGCTGTTGCTCCCAATACTCCTGTATCATCTCTGGCAACAAAGATACAAGATAGACTCATTTTGTTATCTATATCAGATGGAATCGTTACCTCAAAAGTAATTCTCCCTCCAAATTTATAAATGGAATCTAATCCCGGCTGACCCTCTGTAATTACGATAGAATTTACTCCATCCCATGCTCCGAGATATTTATCTCCGCCCAAAGTCAATATTCTATCCACATATGTAGATCCAGTGGGGAGATTATTCCAGCTCAAATCTGCTTGAGGAATAACATATCCAGGAACGATATTCCCATCTGCGGCGTCAAGCGGCAAGAGTCCGTCCGTCACAGGAGAAACGATTTCTCCAGATCCGCTATCTGAAGCCGAAACAATATACCCATCTCGACTATAAACGCTTGAGTCCTTAGGTATATCACTATTATTCAAATAGAGTTTTGCAATTCCATTTGTCGAGATAGAAAAATCCCCATTGCATGAATTAAGGAAAATCTCTTTATTTGCTCCAGCAGGCGAAGCGTTCAATGGACCATTTGTATTCAGCTTTACCGTCTGCAAAATGAGGCGCGAACCGGAAAGCGCAAAAGTTGGTGATTGATTAGAGTCTAGATTATCTGTTTTTGTAATCGATCCTGTTTCTATGACTATGTCTCCACATGACAATGTTCCATCCGCCACAATTTCGCATCTAGCGACATTGCTATCAAAAGTTCCGTGCATGCGCGAGAATGAAGTATCCATAACCAATCCAGCATATGAGATCGAACGAAGCGCTGATGGCCCGGATATGGTTCCACCTTCGGAAGAAACCAAATCAACATTTGCTGTCGATGCTTCGATATTGAATTTCAACGCAGTTATCACAGGAGTGAATGCGGAAGTTCCAGAATAGATAGTCCCAGATGCCCCAGCTAAAACAACTTCCGCACCTTGCGCAAATGTGGTAACTGAGTAATCAATAGATTTTTGACCATAATTCCAGTAAGCAATAGACGGAATAGGTCCTGTCCAAAATTCATCCCCAATAAATGTCCAAATCAACCCATTTGGGGAAGACACATAAAGTCCCGATGCTCCTGATATGCGCAGGTTGGACCCGGAATGATCCATATCCATTATTCCAGTTGGAGAAACATATTTCTTAGACCAGCGCTCGAATCCTAATGCCTTTGTGGTCGTCCATACAGATGATGCGCCAGTAGCGTAAAGGATGGCGGTCCCATCGTAAGCTAGATTGGTCGCCGTAGAGGATGATAAAGACGTTGTAGATCCGATAGCAGAATTACTTGTTATTGAAATAAGCCACACTTTTCCGGTATCATCTAATGCCACTCCTTGCGTTGTAGACATCGATTCATAATCGATCATATTGGCATTATTTGTGCCCTCGATTGAGTCATATACTAATGTGTGTCCAGTGATCCATACAGCCGCTGACGTGGATCCTATAGCATTTGTTCCAAATCCTGCTCTTAGATCTGCTGATATGTATTGATGTGATGCATTCGTTGCGCGATGCCAAGCGTTGGATCCAGAGGCGCAATACATCCAGAATCCAGACGATCCGCAAACCTGCCATTCACCACTTATGTCCCAAATATCGTAGAAATTGAATGTGAGTGTAACTGTATCACCATTATAATCCTTGACGGTCCCAATCCCATTTGACCATGTAGCACCGGTCGGCGACTTGTACATGTTATGAGAACCGGTTACTACCCCGAATGCGCTTTCTGTGGAATTCCAGTGGAATGCCGTTACCGAACCCGAAAGGCCAGATGCCGTCGCTAATGTCCAGGTGATTCCATCAGTAGAGCGGTAGATCGTTCCCGCGCTGGTCCCTAGCAGGTAAACGCTATTTCCGAAATATCCCGCAGTGAAATTATTGGAAGTAAATACTGTGATGGCAGTCCACGTTACTCCGGAATCCGTGCTATAGATTATCTTCCCAGAATCACCATACATGACGCGAGTGGTTCCATTGATAATCATTCCACGCAAAAGCGCCAAATTGGTTTGCGTTGCTGCGATGCTCATATCTGTGGTTTGCCAGATCTGATTCACACTTGCGAACGTGTACCGCGTCCCATCCCAGACGGCCCGGATGAGCGCTTCTGAGGATGCTACGGAGTGCCCTGTCCAGGTCGGAGCTGCGCTCGTCAGATTTGCGCTGGTCGAGATGTAGCCCGCGGCTCCCGTGACCGTCCAGGATGCCGCGGTCGAGTTGTAGACGATGTCGTAGAGGTCCGCAGTTGTGCTTGTGGTGATCGAGCGAAACGTTTGGAAGTCCACTGTCGAGTAGAGCTTTCCACCTTTCGCGAGGATGTAGACCACCCCTCCGATGGCCCGCATGTTGGTGATGTCGCTGGTGGAAAGGCCAGGAACAGTCACGCTGGACCAGTTGACCGCGCCCGTGTCTGTGGAGACTTGCAGGCTTCCAGCTTTCCCGCCGATCGCGTAGACCGGAGCGGTGAGCAGGACGGCACCCACGTTGTTTGTGGTTCCGACGTAGCCCGAAGTCCACGACACCGCGTCCGTGGTGGAGGTCCAGATGTTGCCGGACTGGCCACCTAGGAAGAACGTCCCTGAATTCCAGGTGGCAGCCAGGATTGCCACGGATCCCACTCCCAGACGCGCCCAGGTGTTTCCGTTGGTCGTGCTGGTGTAGATCGCCCCGGTGGATCCCGCAAGCAGGAAGGTTTTGTCCGACGCAGCCGACGCGTAGATCGTGTCGGAGCCGGACAATCCAAGGGGTGCCCAACTCATCGCGGTCGAAGAGGTCAGGATGGTACCCACGAACGTTCCGCCGGCCACCAGTACGCCCCCAGGCCCGGAAACCACGGTCCGCAGTTGGCCAGTGGGAAGCGTCGGAAGGGGTCGGTTCGTCCAGTCCGCCAGATTGGGAGAGTCCCAGATTCCCGCAAAGCCTGTGGAGAGTCCCCCAACCAGGACGACCCGCGACGTGGAGGCGTGGTACGCAAGGCCGATGATGTTCCCGGCTCCGGTGATCGTCTGGAGATTCCAAACCGTCCCGTCAGTGGAGTAGGCGATCCCGCCCGCACCGGTCACGACGTAGTAGTAGGTCGAACCAACCTTGATGTACCACGCGCCGAAGACTGTCGAGAGCCCAATGGCCTGGGAATTCCAGGTCTGGCCGCCGTCGGTGGACTTCCAGATTTTTGACTGACCGGCCGCGATTCGAATTGGCCCCGCGGCGATGGGGCCTGAGATCGATTCGGTGATCCCGGAGATGCTGGCCCAGGTGATCCCGTCTGAGGACGATTCCGCCGCGCCGCCGTTTCCCATGGCCAGGAGGGACGCGGGAACGTAGATCGCCGCGGTTGCATCCTGGGTGCTGGCCGACACGCGCGACTGGACGCCCAGGATCCCGCAGTCCCTCAGATTCGCGATGCCCGTCCCGGTGAGCGTTCCCGCACCAGTCAGGATGCAGTCGGTTTGCTTCAAGGCTTGATAGGTGACGTTCTGGTTGACCTGCAGGACCTCGGCCCCGGTAACGCCCGCGATGGTCAGATCCTTGCTGGTGGTCCAGGTAGCCCCGTCGGCCGGGATGACGTAGGACTTCCCCTCCAGGAGGCGCACGGACCCAGAGAACAGAGCGGCCTTGCCTGGGATGGAGTTATCGGTCCCGAACGCGTAGCCCGGAACTCCTCCGAACCATTCGAGAAGCGCCGGAACTCCAGCGAGATCAACGGTTCCGACATAGGCGATTTTGTTGTCGTAGGAAAAGATTTGCTCAATTCCTTGATAGACGAGATTCTTGATTGAGAGGTTCCCGTGTCCTGTGAATTTGAGAAGCGCTCCACCTTGGGAATCCACCGCGTAATTTGCCGGAATCGAAACATCCCCAACCGGGGAGATAGTGGCATCAAAAACGTATTTGTAGGAGTGCGTCGTGCAAAGCGATTGCTCGAACGATGAGAACCAGGAAGAGTAGATCGTATCGCAAATGTTTTGCTCGAATACGACGGAGATGCCTGACCCAAAGATCCCGACGGCTCCTTGCAAGATCTTTGATCCCTGCGAGAAAGTCAGCTTCGGCGTTCCGGACGAATTGAATCCGCCACCTGGAAGAAATGAATAGACGCCTGAGATCCTGCGATCCGTGACCTGACAGATCTTTCCTGCGATCTGGACCGGGCCGACGGCTGTTGCCGCATTGAGTGCGTCGAGCTGGTCAGATGTCACGCCGTACGAAACGCCGAACCAGCGGGGATCGATTAGGCCTTCGTAGCCGCGCACATAGCTGGTGCTCGATGCACGCTTGAGAATCGTCCCGTCGTTGTCCGCCAATGTTTCGGTGGTTTGGTAGAAGATTCCCTCTCCACCATCTGCTAATGTGGATCGCCCGCAGACGACAATAGCCAAATAATCCTGGGTAAGATTCCGAAGCTCGGAATAATTCTCGACGACAGTAAATGAGCTTGAAAGCGATGATCCAGAATCGGCCCCGAATGGAAAGACGGGATTCTGTTCCCAGATCTGATTCCCGTCCACGTCGGTGATCGTCATCTTGTAGGCTTGGGGTACCCCGTAGATGGTCGCAAGCCCTGCCCCGTCAAGCTGGACCGGGTTTACCGTCTCAGTGCCCGTCGAGTCGGCATAAATGCCGGCGGAAAGTATGGAAGTCCCGGAGTCCCAGAAGTAGACGAACCCCGCCGCAAGCTCTTTGGAAGCGTTGTCGAATTGCCTGAACGGGAGAAACGCGGAAAGCTGCTGTGCGCTCATGGCTGGTTTTCCTTGTCAGGCGAAGCGTTGAAGTAGCCCCTAAGATACTTACCGGCCAGCGCGTTCAGTGGGTACGGAGGCTGGGCGACCGGAATCTGCGTACCGCCTCCGACTAGGTGGGTGATATTCGGGTCCGTCGGGTCGAATGTGCCACGGTTGCCGGTGGCGGATTTGATTTGGGTGGCGTTGAATGGGACGTAAATATCAGTTGGCGTCCGTGCTACATCTGAAGCAAATTGTCCAGATGGGCCATGATCAATAACATTTTTTATGATTACGCCTCCGTGCCCCTGTTGCTTTGCCCATCTGGCAAGATCATCTGTGCTAAATGTTTCATCCCCCCATTGGAATTCACCAGGAAACAATTTTCCCAGCGTCGTGTTTTTGGCAGATATTGTTTTTGTTACACCCTGCTTTGGCTCGATACCTGCTAATGCTGCATAAAGGTTTTCATCTTCTTGGCCGCTTACTGTTGTTTTTGGCAAACTAGCTTTAACGGATTTTCCCATTCTATTCCATCTGGCCCCATTAGCATCAAAGACTGCTGGGTTATCCATAGCTAGATACGACGGCATTACGTTTTGTGCGGAGCCTGTCGCATATGTATTGGCTACATCGGGAGAAGAGCTAAAGAAAGACCCGGATCCAAATGTTTTCCCGGTCCCTCCAGCGGTATTGAATTGCTCGAAGTCTCCGCCCGTCCCATGATACACTACCAGCGGATTCCCCGCCTCGTCCACCACCTTCGATCTCCCGAACCACTTCTGGAAGTTCGGGTTATCCAGGATCGCGGCGCGCGCCCTCGGGGCCACGCTCGACACTCCAGCCCCGATCCCGCTACCCGCGCCCATGAGCCCCGCCGTCAGGGCGAGCGAGCGAGGATCAACGCTTCCGCTCGTCCCGAGCTGGTTCGCGGCCTGCAAGCCCGTCTGAGCCGCCGCATCCGCTCCACCGGCGAGGACGCGCCCAAGGACGCCACGTCCGAGGCTTCCGACCAATCTGGCACCTCCAGAGGCCACCGCTTCACCTACTCCAGGGGCAAGGATCGAGGTCGGATCGCGGAACATGTTCCCGCCGATTCGCTCGGCCAGAGGGAGGGAAGGGTCCATCTGAGTTTGGGCCATCGACTGGAGATAGGTGGGCTTCTGCTTGAGGCTGTGATCGGCCAGGATCTGAGCAACCGTCGGGGCTCGCGTGTCGTTCTGCGCATCCGCCAGAGCCATCCATGCGCGCCCAGGCATCGACGCTGCGTCCAGGGTCCCGGCCAGCACACGGCGAGGGAATCCGCCTCCCTGCTGGGTCGCGGCGACTGTTCTCGGGAAGAGTCCAGTCAAGAGCGCGTCGATCTGGTCAGGCGTCATCCGCGTCTCCGTGGATGTAGGTTCTGGGGATGATCGAATTGGCTGGAGTCATTGCGCTTCTCTTCATCGCTGCAGTGTTTCTGGTAGCGATGCTGGAGGCGCTCGGAAGAGGATTCGATTCCATTCTTGCATCCATTAGGGTTGCGAGCCGGAAAGCAGAGGCACGTTTAGGCCTCCATTGGTGGATCCTGAGATAATCGGAGCGGACTGAGTCTGCATTCTCGTCCCCAAATACCGCGCAAGCATCGGAACAGAATAACGAATTCGCTCCGGGAATGGCCTAAGTGCCGTAATCAATGGGTTTTCTTGTCCGACCCGCTTCGTTGCATCCTGAATGGCTAGTTGTTCTCCGAGTTTCGCGAACTTGTAATCCTTCCCGGCTGCATTCAATACGCTGCGCATTCCGGAGCGGTCAACCGCTGCGTTGTTCCCGTACATGTACTTGGTCACCACGTCGCCCAGCTCATTCCTAATCGAATTCTGAAATGCCGCTCCATTTGCGCGGAGCGATGAGCCTTGCCGAACATTCGCAGGAACACGAAGCGCCGAAAGGTCAGGCCAGTACATGGTAGGCAGCGCGTCTCCACTCGGAACCGGCCCTTGGTAGAGTTTTGGCTCCATCTGGAGGCCGTGAGCGGATCGGAACTTCTGATCCAATGCACTCTCTGCCTGTGCCCTGGTGACCGATGCATACGCCGGATCTCCGCTTGCCATCTTTCGGAACATGTTGGAGCGGGCCTCCTGGTAGAGGTCATTCAGGCTTGCGGGAATTCCGTTTCCAACGTCAAGCCAAGACCCTTCCGGAATCGCGCCGGGGTATTCTGATTGCCCATTCCGGATCAAAGAGAGCGCGTTCCCTAGGTCCGCCTCTTTCCCAGGAGGGGAAACCCAGCCAAGGCGCTCCCCGAAGATCGAGGGGTCTGGAAGCGGATGCCCGTACAGTGGCGACGTGATGTCGGTCACGATTTGCCGTGGAGCCATCGCGGCGGTATTTGGGGCGATAGCGGTCCCGACCGCATCGTATCCACGTCCAGCGGATGCTCGCGCCCTATCTGCGATGCTCTCGATAGATCCGATTCCATGGAGCGCACCAAGCCCGCTTGGTCCGTTGGCAGCATCAACCAATTCTCCGAGCCGGCCAGCCATCTCCCCGCCTGCGGCACGCTTCCCCTTGAGTGCGTATTTCACACTTTGGTCAACCATGGCTCCGACGCCAGGGATGGCATTCAGGCCCATTTCTGCGAGGCCGGAGCCGAGCGCGGACACGCCAGCCGCTGCGACTGGGGACGCCAGGGCTTCGCCAAGGCTTCGCGTTGGGGTACCACCTCCATTTCCTGCGTACAAGGATTGCAGTATCGCGTTTCTCGTCTGCGGAACCGCCATGGCTACGTCGGAAACCGCTTTCGGAATCGCGATACTGGGGGCAGAGGTTCCCCCCAGAGAATTCAATCCATTTGCCGCGACATCAAGAGCGCCGCCATACGCGGCACCAGTCCCCATCGCGTTCAAGACTGGATGGGCTCCCTTGAATCCTTGCGCGGCCTTCTGTCCCCCCGACAAGATGTCTGCGATGGCTGGATATTTCGCCAAGAGCGCAGCGCCCTTCCCAAGGATCGCTGGCGCGTCCATATAAGGGGCAAGCATCAGTAGAGATGATGGGGAACCTGTTATCCCTGTGGGCTGCGCCATTTCGCTCTGGAATCGTGCAGCGGCCGGCCCAAGAGCGGCAGGAATCATCCCAACCATAGGGTCTATATGCTGGGACACATTATCGCGAGCATGGCTTACCGCGCCTGCGATGCCGGATCCAGCTCCGAGAATCATTGATCCAACTGTCCGAAATGGAAGTCCTGCAATATCTCCAGCCAATGAAGATAGACGGCTTCCAGTGCCTTCCCCATTCGTAGAGGCATTGAACAAGGACGGGAGAACCGCCTGAGTTGCAGAAATTGGCAACCCGGAATCACTTTGTGATTTTGCAAATAGCGCAGATGCGTCTCTATTTCCTAATCTTTGAGATGCAATAGAGTTTGCGATTTCTCCAGAAACTCCATATTCATTTGCTGCTTCCGGAACATCATCAAACAAGCCCTTTTTCCCATGGACCACCGTTGTCGTATCCGAATACCCTGGAACATTCACCAAAGGAGGCGAATCAGGAACGTCATCGAATAGCCCAGCCATTACGGTGCTCTCCTGGTGACGCCATTATATCGGTACCAATTCCCGGAAATCGTTGGAGCATTCTTGCTGGTGATCGTGATTGGATTATCCTGCGAATTGCCAGATGTGCCTTTGCCTGGATTCTGATTACTCCGATACGTCTGCTTGTCCAGCTTAACTTTCCATGCATCCGGGTCCATCCGAAGCGCCTGCGCGTCTGGCAATATGACATTCCGATAGAGGATGTCTGGAAGTTTCCTAATCGCATTCTGGGCGATTGTTGGATCCGCTTGCTTGATAAACGTCCGGAGTGCGTCCATCGGAGAATATGAATCGAGAAGCGTACTCGGAACGCCTGCCTCGGAAAGAGATGTCCGCATTGCTCCTTCGGTTCCGTTTGCCCCAGCGACGTTGTTAACGAGGCGAGTCAAGGACCCCTCCTCCTGCCCGAGCGCGATGGCGTTCTGGGGAAGGAGTAGCGAGGGGAGATTCTGGGCAAGCTCTTGGGTCTGCTGGCGAAGGGCGACGTAGGCCCCGCCACGCTCGTCCATAGCCTTGCCAACCTTCCCTGCGTCCGGACTTCCATACTGCCCGAGTGCGTCGGGATCCGCTCCAAGGGTGGTCGCGTACTTCTGACGGTTCGCCTCTGCTGTCCTAGTTGCTTCCAAGCTGTTCGTGGCGCCCTTCTGCCCCAGATTCGCCCCGGTCTGCTCCCGTCCCGATCCGAGAAGGCCGTCAAGCCCGCCCTGGATGAGCGACGGAACCGTGGTCTGGAAAACATCCTTGTTCCGCTGTTGTGCGAGGGGATCGGGGTTTCCGTCCTTGTCGAACACCCTTGCGCTGGCTGCTCCCCACTTGGCATTGATGTCGTTCTGGACTGCCTGGGTCGCTCCTGCGGAAAGATCGGATGTGGTGATCCCCTTGGCAGCGAGGGCCTGGGCAAGTTGCGCGCGCGACTGAGACGACAGCTTCGAGATGTCGAAGGCTGGAACCTTGATTGGTGCCGCAGTCTGGTCCCCAAGGTGGGGCTCCATCGACATGGCGATCTCTCCGGGGCCTGGTGTGCGCGGCTCCTCGACTTCGGCGGGAGTGGTGACCTCCTGGGGCGCGGGAGGCGTATCGGTGGCATTACTCCCGTAGGCCGCTGCGATGTTCGGAGGCTTCATCGTGGGCATATCCTGGACCTGCAAGGGCGCCTGATTCGCAGGCGGCCGCAACGCAGACGGAAGTGCCGAAGGAAGCGAAGACGTGGGCTTGTAGGACGAAATCAGGTTCCGGCGCTGGAGTGATCCAAGCTCCATCGCCTGCGGGCTCGTCGGTCCCGTCAGCGCGGCTTGTGCGCCGGCCCGGGTAGATGTCGCAAAATCCGGATTGTCGGCGATTGTTTGATCGTACTGGGCGCCGGTCTGGACTGCTCCACCATGCTCCACCGCTTGCTTCTGCCCTTGCGGAAAGACTGTGTCGGCGTACGCTTTGATGGCCGAGATACCGTACGGGGTCTGAGCGGCCAGCGCGTAGAACTTCCCCGGGTCGACCTGCTTGCTTTGAGGATCGATGGACGCCGCCATGAGAGCTTCCGTGGTTTTCTGGAGGCCGAGGTCGTATTGCTTCTGCCGGTTCGCGATGGCCGTCGCCTGCGCCTGTTGGTTCGCTACGTCGGTGTTCGCCCGTTGCTGTTGCATGGAGGAGATTTCATCCGGCAACTTACTTGGATCGTATGCGCTTGGGAGTGCGCTTGCCCATTGGAACGGCATCAGTTGGCCCCTCCAATTGCGCCTGGAGACTTCTGCTGGGAATACCAGTCAGCCAACGTCCCTATGCCCTTGGCGAGACCGCCAATCCCCTGACTCGCCGCATTGGCGCTCCCGATGGTCCCCAGGGCCCCGGCCTCTCCTTGCCCAGAGATCGCGCCCATGCCCATCTGGGTGTTCGGATTGCTGAACCCTGCGAGCGTGCCGGCCGCCTGGAGCCCGGAATTGGCGATGTTCTGGTTCGCCCCGATCTGCTGGGTCTGGAAGTCCATGCCCCGTGTCCACTTCTGCTGTGCCTGGTCGTTGAGCATTTTCGACGAGTCGGACCAGCGCTGGAAGGCGGGGGCGTAGGCCTGGTTGGCGAGGTTCATCCGCTCCTTCTGCAAAGCCGATGCAGCACCCCCTCCAACGGCTCCGGAAGCGATGGACGCCGCGTTTGTCGCCTGGCTCGCCTGGTTCATCAGGGTCTGCGCTTCAGGGTCCGTCCACTCGTTGTAGTCGAACGCTTTCTGCTTGTAGTCGAAGCCCGGATCGTGGAAATTGGCTGCTTGTTCGTTGGCCCGCCCGAGCGCACCTTGACCCGTGGAGATGTACGGCGAAAGGCTGCTTTTCGTCTCGCTGTACCGCTGTTCAGCAAGCGCCGCAGCTCGGGCTTCCGCTTCCTGTTGTTTCCGTGCAGCCTCCTCGGAAGCGTTGGAATTCAGGAGCCCAATGCCAGCCCCTGCAAGGCCGCCAATCAAAGAGCCCCATGGCCCGGCAGAAGATCCGGACGTGACCCCGTTCACGCCTCCATTCAATATTCCGGATACATCAGCCATGACTTACCCCTTCACCAGTCTGGTACCGGTCGTTTCCTGGCTTTCGGTGGTCTTCGGAATCGCGATGGTTGTTCCATCGCAATCGAAAGAAATTCCGCCTATGCCGGTATATTCGTAGACGATGGTCGCGCCGTTGCGGGACCAATAGAGAATTTCGCTCCCGCTGGTCGATTGGCGTACCTGGGAGGCCTCATTAAGGTGGTTGCCTGCCTTCATGAGCCACTTGGAAACAGGATCATTCCAGGAGCCGTTCTTGCCCACTGGAGCGGTAGAGATGGGAAATGGATCAATCATCGGCTGCACTCCCTAAAATCAATCGTGTACCCGGTGATTACGCGCTTGAATGGATCAGAAGCGCGGAACCGAAAAACCTTGTTGCGCGACATCCCAAGCTTGAGCCAGCGTGTACGGCGCCGGTATTCGCCGGTCTTGCCAGCGGAAGCCGAGCGCTCGTAGCCAAACGTCAGTCCGGTATCGTTGCTCGAAGACATCATCCAGACCGGATCTGATCCTTGGCCGGTGCGCGGCGAGAATCCAGGCTGGTGATTCAATTGGAGGCAATCGTAAATAATCATCTTGTTTGATTCGTACCCGATTGGAGTAGTGAATCGAGCTTGGATGTATTCGGTTTCGCCGGTCTGCGTGTGGTTGAAATACTGTTCATTGTCGAGATAATAGAGAGCGTCTGACCGCCAGTCGCCCAGGATCTCCATTCCCCACGCCTCATTGTAGGCCGAGAACTGCCCGGCATAGCGGTAGGCGCGACCTTCGGATGCCTGCCAGCGGGATCGGCGGGTCCACGTGTCTGTGGTGACATCGTAGGCCCATGTAGCGCCCGTTACGCCGCCGCCGTCTTCCGATGTACCGCTTGGGAAATTGAACAGAACGAATGCGTGCCCGTCAACGGCGTAGGAATACGACCAGCAATCGTTGATCTTTTCATAGGCTTGGATTCTTGTTTCGATTCCACGGGTCGAAATCCGGCGCGGCATGAAGTCCATTCCAACCGTGAAGATCCCGATGGTTCCGGATCGATCTTGGCCAAGCCAATAGAACCCGTTTCCATACCGACAGATTGAATCGGCGGAAAGACATCCAAAATTCACGACGCTGCTTTCTTGGCGTCGAAAGACTTGTCCAGCCGTGTTCCCGGAATCGTAATGGAACTCCATCGAGTTGTTCCCGAATACTCCAAGAATCGTCGGAAGCGCAATAATCCCAACGATATTGTCGGTGTCGCCGATCTTTTGTGCGTATGCCGTTCCCCACCATAGATTTTGCACCGATGGCTGGGTCGAATCGAATGCATACGGGACGTAACCGGGAGCAGACCAGTAGTACTTATTGGTTCCACGCGAATTGACTAGAAAATAGGTATCCAGGCATACAACGTGCGATGGGCCTTTGGTGTAATCTCCAGAGTCCACGCCAGGGAAGTACTCGTCTGTGATCTGCCCAAATGTGCTAGATGTGAGATCGAGGATGTATCCTCGCTCTCCATCCACAAGAATCATCTGCTTGCCATTCTCGGCAAATCGCACAATCCCCGCTGAGCTATTGAGCGTTCCACGATTCACGCGAACCGTTCCAGCCGCCGTTAGCTCGACCAAAGCATTTCCCCAGACGCCGAATGTGCGGTATCCAGAAGTGGTGAAAAGGCCTCGGCAAGAATTCGTCCCAGACGATGCGAGGAGGAGATGAAGGCCTTGAATCCCGACGTAGTAGTACCCCTTCTTTGCCGTCGAAGATGTAGCCGCCTCCACGTAGAAGTTGTCCAGGATTTCCAAGCCAACCGAGGCATAGGCCTGGGAATACGGCTTGGAGGAGAATCCGAGATCAGCCTTCATCGAAGCACCACGTCGTTGAGGGGCGAAAGCCAGTAGTCCGATCCTGGGTCATTGCTGGTATACTGCCCAGCCTGCGGAACCTTCAGGAGCCTATTCTGTGCGGCCATCTTGATGGGCTTCAGAGCGGCCTTCGCGTGAGCCAGGATGCCGGTGTCGATCCCCTCTCCAAGAGGCATGAACGGATGGAGTTCGGCTGCCAGATTGAAGACCACGGCCTTGTAGTAGTCGTCTGGAACATCAATCGCCCCTTGACTGACTGCGGATGTGATTTTCGGCATTCCGGTGATTCTGATCTTGCTTGCCGAGAATCCTGGATAGATCCAGATGGTGGAGGAGGGGAAATTGCGGTCCCAGGCCCAGGATTGCGGGATTGCCTGGAGATCCTTGACCGAAAGCCCACTGTAATCTTCGAGGCGCATTTCGCGCATTTGGTAGGTGGCTGTTCCCAGCTCCGACACCAAAGAAGAGATCAGAAGGACATCGGCCACCAAATCAACGTCTGCGCCGGCCGTGGGGGAAAGGACGATCTTGTGGTAGTCCTTGAGCGACGACACGATCCATGTCGTCTGTCTCGGATTGATGTAGCTCTTGCGGGACCATTCGCCCAGAAGCATGTTGAGGCACCGCACAGCGCGAGTTTGCCATTCCGGAGCCGGTCCCCCACCACCATCCTCAAACGCTCCGATCAGAGCCAGCGCGTCTTCGACTACGGTTTGGACCAGCAGGGCCATGCGGTGCCTCGCCCCTTATCCCTTGCGGGACTCGTTCTGACCTTCGAACTCCTTGATCCTCGAGTAGAGAAACTTTTCGCGAAGCTCCGGGAGCTTTTCGAGGAACGTCTTGCGGTCGGGGATCGATCCCACGCCAGGGATCATCGTCGGGTAGCCCGCATCGTAGGCATGCTGTTCCGAGAAGATGTAGACGTGCTGCTTGATCCAGTGCTGTTGCCCCTCGGTGAAGCGAGAGAGGTCTTCGAGATCCGGCGCACCGGATTCCTTGACGAGATCCACGTCGCTGGAGGTCTTTTCTTTGATCGCTGCCATGTTCTGCCTTTCGATTCGGTGGTTTGGGGAGGAAGAAAGGGGCCTAGTTCTGTCCTAGGCCCCCAAGTGCTACACCAAGGTTCCGGCGATGTCGGAGTAGAACTTCACGCAGCCTTCGGGCACCGGCACCACGAGGCCGAAGAACCCGATGAGCTTGGTGATCTCCTGTAACTGTCCGGGCCAGACCTGTTGGACGATGGCGTAGTTGAACCCGCCGACCGATCCAGTGATCGATTTGGTGCCGATGGTCGGCACCTTGACCTTGGGAGAGACGGCCAGCACGCAGTCCGGATCGAAGAGGAATCCGGGAGTGATGGTCTGGGCGGAAGCGGTCTGCCCGACCACACCGACGACCGTGGTGGACGCGATCTGCGCGGTTCCCGTCACGTTGGCGAAGGGCCCGTCGTAGATGCGAGCTTCACGCACCGAGATGGTGGCATTGCCCGAAGAGTCCGAGGTGAACGCGGCGGCCACGGTGTAGGTCGCCAGCAC
>Ga0265334_10000107_pt1 | contig 55523 bp, 45 predicted proteins | sample 42023metaG_FD_192442 | JGI IMG/M metagenome (GOLD analysis project Ga0265334, IMG submission 192442) | Rhizosphere microbial communities from Carex aquatilis grown in University of Washington, Seatle, WA, United States - 4-20-23 metaG | ecosystem: Host-associated > Plants > Roots > Rhizosphere...
TGCTCATCGACGCCAAGGTCACCAAGGGCCAGCCCTCCTGGTGGCTAGAGGAAGCCTTCCGCGGCCACTAACGTCAACCTCTCCAATACCACCAGCCACACAGCCGCCATCGACCGCCCGCTATCCCCGCCCGCGGGCATGATCATGTTGCCAAAGTGCCGGGTTACCAGAGTTCGGGGAAGTCGCCGATGAAGTCGCGCTCGCTCTCGGCGTCCGGCTGGCCGTGGGCCGTGCTCGGCAGCTGCTCAAAGGCCCCGCGGTAGAAGAGCAACGGGGGGTGCCCGTGTGCCTGGTACTCCTCGACCAGGCCGACGACGAGCAGGTGGTCGCCTGCGTCGTGCACGTCCCGCGCCACGCACCGGAAGTACGCGGCGCAGCCGGCCAGGTGCGGCACCCCGGCCCGCACCTCCCAGTCGACCCGCCTCGCCGGGTCCGGCCGCCCGGCGAAGTGCATGGCGAGGTCGCGCTGGCCGAGGTGCAGCACGTTCACCGCGAACGCCGACCCGGGCCGCAGCGCCGCGGCGGCCCGGGTCTGCCGCCCGAGCGAGACGAGCACGAGCGGCGGCTGCAGCGACACCGAGGTGAACGAGTTGACGGTGGTCCCGCGGAACTCGTCAATGCCGTCCGGCACGTAGGTGACCACGGTGACGCCCGTGGCGAAATGCCCGAGCGCGCGCCGGAATTCGATGGAATCGATGGCGCTAAGGCTAGCGTGAGCGGAGCCCGGAAGAGCCACTGTACGGATCGTCTAAGCGCCGGCGAAAGTCTGGTGGGTGCGCCTAATGACAGGGCACCTCCGGCGCGCGATGCTCGGTGGCAAGCAGGTGACCGCGATCCACGTCACCGTGGGCGCGCCGCCGTGCCGGTTGCACCGAAGGAGAAGCTAATGACCGAGACGCAGCCCAGGCCAGCGGCCGAGGCGCCGGAAGGGTTCGTCAACAGCTGGCTTCAGGGCCCGTTCGCGCCGGTCGCCCGTGAGGTGACCGAGTACGACCTCAAGGTCACCGGGACGATCCCGGCCGAGCTTGAGGACGGCCGGCTGCTCCGGGTCGGGCCGAACCCGGTCGACCCGCAGGACCCGGTGACCTACAACTGGTTCACCGGCAACGGCATGGTGCACGGGGTCCGCATCCGCGACGGCAAGGCCGAGTGGTACCGCAGCCGGTTCGTCCGCGACGACGAGGTGGCCAGGTCCAAGAGGATCGACCCGCTGCCGGGTCCGAGGCAGCTCGGCGGCGGCGCGCAGTACGTCGCCGACAACATCGTCAACACGCACACCTTCGCGCACGCCGGCAAGACCTGGGCGTTCGCCGAGGCCGGCGTGCTCCCCGTGGAGCTGTCCTACGAGCTTGAGTGCCTGGCCAAGAGCGACTTCGGCGGGACGCTCAACGGCTCGTGGACCGGGCACCCGCATCGCGACCCGCGCTCCGGCGAGCTGCACGGTATGAGCTACTACCATGACTGGCAGCACGTCTCCTACCAGGTAGTCGATACCTCGGGCAAGGTTCGGCGGACCGTCGACGTGCCGACGCCCGGACGTCCGGTGGTGCACGACTTCGCGCTCACCCAGCGGTACGCGGTCTTCCTCGACGGGCCGGTCAACTACGCCGACGAGCTCTTGACGGCGGGCTACGACTTCCCGTTCCTGTGGGACTTCGAGTACCCGACCCGCTGGGTGCTTGTCCCGCGCGACCCCGCCGGCGGCGAGCCGGTCTCCGTGGAGGTGGAGCGCTGGGCCGTGTTCCATATCCTCGGCGCCTACGACCGCCCGGACGGCCAGGTGGCGCTGATCGGCGCGAGCTACGACCAGCTGTTCGTCACCGACCACACCGGCCCCGGCGAGAAGCCGGGCACGCTGAACCTGTTCCTCATCGACCCGAAGACCGGCAAGACCAAGGTCGAGATCCTCGACGACCAGCCGCAGGAGATGCCGCGGATGGACGAGCGGATCACTGGCGACAAGTTCAGGTACGGCTACTTCAGCAGCCGGGACGGGGGCATGTCCACGCTGATCAAGCGGGACTTCGACGCCCCAACCAGGGACAGCGCCAAGGAGGTATACGCCTACGGGCCGGGCCGGTTCGGCATGGAGGCCGTGTTCGTGCCGCGCACCCCGGACTCGGCCGAGGACGACGGCTGGCTGATGACGTACGTCAGCGACATGACCACGCGCACCGCCGACGTGGTCATCCTGCACGCTCAGGACCTCGCCGCGGGCCCGGTGGCGACCATCCACATACCCCACCGGGTGCCCATCGGCTTCCACGGCAACTGGATACCGGACTCCGAGATGGAGCAGCAGCGCAAGTTGCTCGGCTAATTTCATCGGCCGTCATCGAATTGAACCTGCGCCCGTCGGGTTTTAGTCTCGCCCTATGGGCCTGCACCTTGGCTGGATTCCGAACGAGCCCGGGCTGCGCCCGCGCGACTTCGAGCGACCCGCGCCCGCCGAGCCCCCTCCCGACCCGGCGAAGGTGGCGGCCCTGGCGGCCGCGCAGCACGCCAGGGGTCAGTGGTCGCGGCTGCTCATCGCCATCGGCCTGTTCGCGTTCGTGCTGTTCGGGTTCGTCGCCGCGGTCGCCCGCATCCGCTGGGCGTGGTGGGTGGCCGGCGGGCTCGCGCTGGCCTGCCTGCTGCCGGTCGTCCTGCTCGGCCTGAACCGGCGGCGGGCCGCGGCCCGGCTGCGCATCGAGACCGAGCTGCGCGCCCGGGCGCATGCGACCGAGCTCGCCGAGTACGAGCAGGGCAAGTCCCAGTGGGCGCGGTCCGAGGCGGAACGGATCGCCGGCGAGCCGCGGTGGCTCCAGGTGGCCGCGCACGAGGAGATCACCCGGCTTGACGTCTTCGGCGGTACGGGCCTCGGACGGCAGAACATGGTGACCGGGCTCGGCTGGGAGCTGCTCGGGCAGGGGCCCGTGATCGTGCTCGACCTGTCGCAGGACATGGTGGCCGACGGCCTGGTGACCGCCGCACTCCGGGCCGGGCTGTCTTGCCAGGATTACCAGCTGCCCAGGGACCTGGCGCGGACCCCGCTGCTCGCCGGGCTGACCGGCGAGCAGGTCGCGTCGCTGATCGTCGAGGTGGTGCACGCCGACGACGCGGGCGCGACCGCCGCGGCGCGCGCCACCGACCTGATGATCCTCAAGAAGATCACCGGGGTGCTCGGCGCCGACGTCTCCATGGGGCGGCTGCACGCGGCGCTGGCCATGCTGCTCAGCGACGCGCCCGCGCCGGCTGACGGGCCGTCGCCGGGCGGGCCGTCGCCGGGCGGGCCGCTGACGCCGGGCGAGCGCGCGAGCCTCGGCGCTCTGTTCGGTGACGGCTTCCGGAACCAGGTCGCGGGGAACCTGGTCAGGCTCGCGGCGGTGGTAGAACCGCTCACCGCGCTCGGCGTCGACCAGGGATCGCGCCCGCCGGCCAGGCTGACCTGCCTGTCACTCGCCGACGGGCCGCGCGACGTGGCCGCCGACCTGACCGCCGCCCTCGTCATCCAGTGGGTCACCCGGGCCGTCTCCGCGGCGGGCGACGCGGCTGGCGGCCCGGGCGGCGGCACCGTCCGGCCCGCCGTCATCCTGGCGGGCGCGGACGAGCAGTCGGCCAGGCACCTTGGACGGCTCACCGCGGTCTGCGAGCGGTATGACGTCCCGCTGGTCCGTGCCTTCTCCCGGCTGACCGAGGAGTCAGCCAGGCACCTGGACACGCGCCACACCGCGTTCATGCGGCTGGCGACCAGGCCGGAGGCGGTCCGCGCGGCCGAGCACCTCGGCCTGGAGCGGCGTTTCATCGCCGGGCGGTTCGCCCACCGGCACAGCGTGAGCCAGTCGCGGACCCGCACCTCCAGCGACTCGGTCACCCGCACCTCGGGGCGTACCGAGGGCGGTGCCACCACCCACACCGTCGGCACCACCACCGGCCAGGCGTACTCCGAGGCGGAGGTGCCCCGGCACGAGCCGCAGGTCAACGTGCGCGTCGAGGACCACCACCCGCGGCCGGGGCCGCGCAGCGGCGGCGACCACGACCGCGGCGGAGCGGACCGGCCGGCCGGCCGCGGGCGCGAGCCGTCCCGCGGCCAAGAAGGCGAAGGCGGGTCGGGCAAGGGCTCCGCGGCCAGGAACGGCGGCGGCTGGGGGAGCGGCGGGAACGGCGGCGGCAGCCGAAGCGGCGGGAACGGCGGCGGCGGCGGTGGCGGTGGCGGTGGCGGCAAGCGCGTAACGAGCGTTCAGGTCGGCGGCAAGGGCGGCAAGCCCGCGATCGACATCGTGAAGACCCGGACCCGGTTCAGCGCGCGCCACGAGAGCGACGCCACCACTAAGTCCTGGTCGACGACCGAGGAGACCAGCCACACCACGTCGACCTCCCGGTCGCGGACCGACGGGGTGAGCGTCGGCGACGAGATCAGCTACGAGCTCGTCTACGACCACCGGGTTCAGCCGGAGACGCTGATGGCGCTGCCGGAGGACCAGCTGCTCGCCCCGCACGTGACCGAGGCGCCTGCCCGGGCGACCGAGGCGGTCACCACGGGCGGCGCGCAGCAGCAGGCCGACAGCAAGCTGGTCGCGCTCGTCATCGACCCGGCGGCGGTCGGCTCCGCGCTCGTCGCCCCGGTCCGCCCGGGCGAGATCCCGGCCTTCGAGCCGCCCGTCCCCGCGGTCTCCGTGCAGGTGCCGGAGTACGCGCGGGCGCACCGCCCGGCCATCGACCCGGTCGAGTAGGAGCACGGCGCAGTTTTCTCCCGGGGGGACGACCCCCCGTACCCCCGATGCGCGCCCGATGGCTCCGCCATCGTATCGGGCGCGCACGCCACCGTTCCGTATGATCCGTCAGGCCCCCAGGCGACGGGCCAAATCGAGGGCCGCTAGCCTGTGCCCGCGCATCTGGAGCCGGCGCGGGCCGCGGCGCATAGTTGACCTCATGGATGGTGTCACCGGCGACGCCGCGGACTCAGTCACGGCAACGCTCAACTATCTCCGCCCCGGTTCCCCGCGCAACCGGCTCTACGTCGCGCTCGGCGGCCACCTGACCACCACGCAGTACGCGCCGACCGAGGTCACCATCAGCAACGGGCGGCCGCACCTGGACGACTTCGGGCTCGACCGCAGCGGGTTCACCCTGCTGCGCCACCGCAGCGCGGTCACCGACTTCGGCGACAAGGAACAGCTCGACGGCACCTATACCGCCGAGGTGGCCGGCCTGGTCAAGGAGGCGACGGGCGCGGATGAGGTGGTCACGCTCGGCTGGGTGATCCGCCGGGCGAACAAGGCGCTCGACGGCGCGCAGCCGCCCGCCTCTGACGTGCACGTCGACATGCACCCAGGCCGCGCGGACGACCGGATGACCGCCGCGTCGCCGCGCGGCGAGCCGTACAAGCGGGCGATCATGACCTCGCTATGGCGGACGTTCAGCCCGCCGCCGCAAGACTGGCCGCTGGCGCTGCTCGACTACCGCTCCGTCGACGACGCCGAGGGCGAGCCGAACCTGCTGTTGTTCGTGGACCAGCTCCCCGACGCCGGCGACATCCCGGAGATCGAGGACCCCGACGCCATGCCGGCCGGCTCGATCTTCGCGCCGGCGCCGCAGCACCGCTGGTGGTTCTTCCCCGACCTGACCGCGGACGAGGCGCTGCTGTTCAAGTTGCACGACAGCGATCACAGCGTGGCGTGGCGGGTGCCGCACACAGCGTTCGAGGCGCCCTACGCGGCGGACGCGAACCCGCGCGAGTCGGTGGAGTACCGCACGATCGCTTTTTTCTACTAGCCCCCCGCGTATCCGAAACCAGAAAGGCACAAGGCACCGTGACGGAACAACTCCCGCCGGACGTGATCGCCCAGCTCACCGCACTCGACTCGGAGATCACCCCGGACCTGGTGGCGGGGAGCTGGGCAATACTCAAGCCGTACCACGAGAAGAACGGCTACACCGCGCCGAAGATCGCCCGCGACCTGCGCTACGGCGACCACGAACGGCACCGCCTCGACGTGCACACGTCGGGGGAGCAGCGCAGCGCGCCGGTGTTCGTCTTCGTGCACGGCGGCGGCTTCGTCGGCGGCGATAAGCACGTACCCGGCAGCCCGGCCTACGACTTCCTCGGCGCGTGGGCCGTCCGCAACGGCTGGGCCGGCGTGACGATCACCTACCGGCTCGCCCCGGAGCACACCTGGCCCTGCGGCGCTCAGGACGTGGCCAGCGCCGTCGCCTGGATCAGGGACAACATCGCCGACTACGGCGGCGACCCGGACCGGATCGTGGTCGCGGGCAACTCGGCGGGCGCGGTGCACGTCGCCTCCTACGTCACCGGCCAAGGCGGCGGCTCGCTCGACGGCGTGCGCGGCGCGGCCATCTTGTCCGGCTTCTACCGGGTACCGCTCGACGAGCGCGGCGACCTCGAGCGCGCCTACTACGGCGACACGCAAGCCGAGGACACCGACACACTCGCCGCCCTGACCCGGGCGGAGATCCCGCTGCTGTTCTCGGTCGCCGAACGGGACCCGCTGTTCTTCCAGACGCAGGCTGCCCGCCTGGTCGAAGCCTGGTTCATCGCGCACCGCAGCACGCCCAACCTGGTCTGGGTCGCCGGGCACAACCACATCTCCGGGATCGGCTCGGTCGGCGTGGACGACGCCGCGCTCGGCGCGCCGCTCGCCCGCTTCATCAACCGCGTTACCGCGTGAAGGGAGACCGCGCCATGCCCCGTCCCAAGATCCCCGTCGAGGACCGCCTGGAGATCCAGGAGCTGTTCGCCTACTACGCCTGGGGCCTGAACACCGGCGACGAGGCGCAGGTGCTCTCCTGCTTCGCGGAAGACGCGAGCTTCGAGCACCAGCCGCAGGGCATCTTCCACGGCCATGAGCAGATCAAGATCCTGCTTAACCACCTCTGGTACGACAAGCCCGGCTGGTTCATCGGCCGCCAGCACCTGGCCAACCACTTCATCCTGACCCCGCTGTCCGAGCAGGAGATGCACGTCAAGGCGTACTCCACGCTCGTGCAGTACCAGGTGGACTTCAAGCGCAACATCGTGTTCGGCCTCGCCAGCTGGGACAACGTGCTCACCAAGGCGTCCGGCGAGTGGCTGTTCAAGTCCATGCGCATCGTCAAGTGGATGGGCGACGAAGTGCCCTGGGTAGGGGACGACCGCGCCAAGATCAACGCGCCCACGGGCCCGCTGATCTAACACCATGAGCAATCAGAACGAGGGCGTCTCGTACCCGGTGAGTCCGCTGGATCGTCTACCCGGGGGACACCCATGAAGATTCGGGCCGCCGTTGCCTGGGAGGCTGGCGCGACGCTGTCGATCGAGGAGTTCGACCTCGACGACCCGCGCGACGACGAGATCCTCGTCAAGGTGGAGGCCGCCGGGGTCTGCCACACCGACGACAACGCCCGCCTCGGCCGGGTGCCGGTGGTGTTCCCGATCATCCTCGGCCACGAGGGCTCGGGCACCGTCGAGCGGGCCGGCCGGAGCGTGACCAAGGTCAGGCCGGGCGACAAGGTGCTGTTCACCCCGGACTACTGCGGCCGGTGCGAGCAGTGCGTGCTCGGCCTCACGCCCTACTGCGACCAGGCGGTCGCGGTCACCTTCACCGGCACGCGGCTGGACGGCTCGCCCCGCGCCCATCAGGACGGCCGCCCGGTGCGGGCCTCGTTCTTCGGCCAGTCAAGCTTCGCCACCCACGCCCTGGTCACCGAGCGGAACATCGTGCCCGTCCCCGCCGATGCCCCGCTGCATTACCTGGCGGGCTTCACCTGCGGCGTGCAGGCGGGCGCCGGCGCGATACTGAACGCGATGCCCGTGAACACCGGGAGCAAGGTCGCGGTGTGGGGCGCCGGCGCGGTCGGCCTGGCCGCGGTCATGGCCGCCAGGGCATCGGGCGCGGCCGAGATCGTCGCGCTGGACCGGGTCGGTCACCGCCTCGCGCTCGCCGTCGAGCTTGGTGCGACCGCGACCGTCGACACCACCGGCCAGGACCTGTCCGACGTCGCGGCCACCGTCGTCAAGCTGACCGGCCGGGGTGCCAACGTGGCCCTGGACACCACCGGCAACCCCGCCGTGATCCTGGCGGCGGTCCAGTCGCTCGCCACGCACGGGATCGCCTCGGTCATTACCAGCAGCGGCGCGCCGGTCACCCTGCCCCCAGGCGACCTGCTGCTCAAGGGGCGCCAGCTGCGCGGCTCGGTCGGCGGCCACGTCAACCCGACGGTCTTCATACCGCGGCTGCTCGACTTGCACGCCCAGGGCCGGTTCCCGGTCGGCCGTCTGGTCAAGAACTACCCGTTCGCGCAGCTGAACACGGCCATCGCCGACTCCCTGTCGGGAGCGACCATCAAGCCGGTCTTGACATTCGGCTGACCAACGCGACCCCGAGCATTCCTGTCACCACCAGCCACAAACGCACCAGCGCCGCAGGCTAAATTCATGATCATAACACCACAAACCTTCATGAAAACTGCTCTCCACAGCTGATCGACGCCTCGGCGACCGCGATGCTCGACGAGGTCCAGCGGTGGACCGAGTCCCTCGCCGCACTCCGTACCAAGTAAGCACAGTGCAAGAACTAGCTAAGACGTGAGGATTTCAGCCCCACGTGTTTCCGTTTTTCATGACCCCTCCACGGGCCGACTCCCCGTGCCCCGCGGCGACATACGGTTTTTGTCACCGTTGTCTAACGTAGCGTATTCTTACGGTTTGCGACAGTCAAGTTACTTTACGTGAGACGGCTTGTCGATGCACAATAGGTACGTGAACGGTCACGCAGAGCCAGCCGTCCTCGGCATCGACCTGGGGACCAGCGGGGTCAAGGTCCTGGTGACCACGCCAGATGGCGACGTCCTCGGGCGGGCGAGCGCCGGGTACCCGGTCAGCGTGCCCGCACCCGGGCTGGCCGAGGCCGATCCGGGCAACTGGTGGGCCGCCACCCGCCGGGCCGTCCACGCGGCCCTTGCCGAGGCCCGGCTGACCGGGGCCGGGCCCGTCGGGGCCGGGCTCGGCTGGGCCGGCCAGCGGCGGCTCACGGTGACCGGGCTTGCCGTCGCCGGCCAGATGCACGGGCTTGTCCTCGTGGACGAACGCGGCGCGGCGCTGCGGCCCGCGATCTTGTGGCTGGACCAGCGCGCGACCGCCGAGGTGGCCCTGTACCAGGAGATGCCCTGCGACTACACGGCGCCGCTGCGCAACCGCCCGTCGCCCGGCATGGCCGGGCCGTTGCTGTGCTGGCTCGCCACCCACGAGCCGCACACCGTGCGCTGCTCATGGTGGGCGCTGCAGCCGAAGGACTGGCTCCGGCTCCGGCTGACCGGCCAGGCCGCCACCGACCCGACCGACGCGTCGGGCACGCTCCTGTTCGACCTGGCGCGCGATGCCTGGGCCGAGCCGCTGATCGACAAGCTGGGGCTGCCGAGGGACAAGCTGCCGCCGGTCCGGCGATCCGCCGAGGTCGCGGGCCGGCTGCTGCCGGGCCCGGCCGCGGAGCTTGGCCTTGAGCCAGGAATCCCGGTGGCGACGGGAGCCGGCGACACGGCGGCGGCGCTGTACGCGGCGGGCCTGCGCCCGGACGAGGCGATGCTGACCCTCGGCAGCGGCGGCCAGTGGGTCGTCCCGGCCCCGTCAGCGGACCAGGAGCCCGTCGCCGCGACAAACCTGTACCGGGCGGTCGGCGACGGCTGCTACCGCCTGGCTCCGGTGCAGAACGTGGGCATCACCCTCGACTGGGTGCGCAACCTGCTCGGCGTGACCTGGGACGAGCTCTACGCGGTCGCCGCCTCTCCGCGCCGCCCCGGTGCGGCCCGCTTCGACCCGCATCTCACCCCGGAGCGCTGGAGTCCGGGAGCGACCGGCGCCTGGACCGGCTTGACCCTCGCCTGCGAACGGGACGACCTGATCCGCAGCGCCCTGGACGGGGTGGCAGGCCTCCTGCGACAGCGGCTGGACGACCTGCGCGCGGCGGGCCACGCGCCGGCGCGTGCCATCATCGGCGGCGGGGGCACCAGCCACCCCGCCTGGCGCGCCCTGCTCGAGGAAACCCTTGCCCTGCCGCTTACCCCGGCCCCCGCCAGCTGGCTCACCCCGGCCGGCGCCGCCCGGCTGGCCGCCGAGGCCGCAGGCCGGTGACCCCGCCATCGCCCGGGCCGGCCACGCCCTCGTTCTGCTCAGGCCGCCCACAACTTAATGGTCTCCGACACTGTCGCAACCCTTCATGACGGCGGCAAATATCGCCAGGATAATCTCGCCATGGACATCGACAAGCTGGTCGCGATCGACGTGCACACGCATGTGCACCGATCGGTCAACGCGCCGAAGGCCAATCCCGAGGATAACGAGCACCTTGCCGCGATGGCCGCGTACTTCAAGACGACGGCGGCCTCCTTTACTGTCGATGACCTGGCCGCCTATTACCGCGAGCGGCAGATGGCGGCCGTGACGTTCACCATCGACAACAAGGACGCGCCGGAGGACCCGGCCCGGGCGACCCCGGAGGAGATCATCGAGCGGGCCCGCGACCACGCCGACATCCTGATCCCGTTCGGCTCCGTCGACCCGGCGCGCGGCGCCGAGGCGGTCAAGATGGCCAGGCGCCAGATCGAGGCCGGCGCGAAGGGCTTCAAGTTCCACCCGAGCAGCCAGGCGTTCCTGCCGAACGACCGCTCGGTCTACCCCGTCTACGAGGTCATCCAGGAGGCGGGCCTGCCCGCGCTGTTCCACACCGGCCAGACCGGCGCGGGCGCGGGCACCCGGGGCGGCGGCGGGATCAGGCTCGGCTACTCCAACCCGATCTACCTGGACGACGTGGCCGTCGACTTCCCCGACATGCCGATCATCCTCGCCCATCCCAGCTTTCCCTGGCAGGAAGAGGCGCTCTCGGTCGCCACCCATAAGCCCCAGGTCTACATTGACCTGTCCGGCTGGTCGCCCAAGTACTTCCCCGCCATCCTCATCCAGTACGCCAACACCCTGCTCAAGGACAAGGTGCTGTTCGGCACCGACTTCCCCGTGCTCACCCCGGAGCGCTGGATGTCCGACCTGGATAAGACCGCGATCCGCGACGCGGTAAAGCCCGGCATCTACAAGGGCAACGCCGCCCGCCTCCTGGGCCTCGCCAGTGACGGCGAGAGCTAGCCACCGGACAAGGGGCTAGCTCTCGCGCCGTGCGCCACGCCCGTCGCGGCCCGCTGAGCTACGTCCGGTCAGCCTCCTGAACCGGCCGGGTGATCCGGGCGGCGGCGAGGTCACGCAGGCTGACCATCCCGCGCACCTCGCGGCCCTCGACCACCGGGAGGTGCCGGAAGCCGTGCAGCAGCATGAGCTGAGCGGCATCCTCGATCGTGGTGTCGAGTGAAGCCTGTTCCGGGTCCTTCGTCATCCACGCGGACACCGGGGACGTCGTCAGGTCAGTGCCGGATGCGGCGGCGCGCAGCACGTCCCGCTCGGTAAGGATGCCGGCCAGGAAGGTGCCCTGCATGATGAGCGCCGATCCGACCCGCTGCCGCACCATGGCCTCGGCCGCGTCCGCCACCGACTCGTCCTGGCTGACCGCGACCAGGCGGCTGGTCATCAGGTCGCGCAGGGTCAGCGCGCGGCGGGGAGTGTCAGCCACTTTCGCCGACCTCGTCGAGCTCCGCGTCCGTATACGGCGTCGCGGGGCCGTTCAGTTCCTCGGACAGCAGGCGCCACAGCGATCCGGCCCACGCCGAGACCTGCGGCCACCGCATCCAGAACAGCTGCAGGGTTGTCTCGTCGAAGTCGATGTGCGCACGCTCCGGGGTGATCTCGTCGGCGAAGTCCTCGAACTGCTGGATGAGTTCAAGGAAGCGCTCTGCGTTAGCTTCCATGTGACTACCTTCGGCCAGGCGACGGGGACAGCAAAGCTATGGCACGGGGCCAGAAAACAGCTGGTTGTACCGAGTGCGGTGATCCATACCCAGAAAGTGCGCGACCAAAGCAGGCATCCCGCGCGGGCTGACCCGGCATCCAGGACCAGTCGCCGGGGCGCACCGCGGCGGGAATAGTACCGGCCGGCCTGGCGTTCCCCTCCCACGTCGGTGCGTTTGTGTCCCCCGGGCTCAACTCACTGCCTTCATGGAATACCGTCCGGCTGGAGCCATGATGTGCCTTTCGCCGTGAGGCGACCAACGCACCGGCCCGGCACGCCCTCGCGAGCGCACGCTCCCGGGGGCGCTGTCATGTCCGGCCCGCGCCCGTCAGCGGGGCTGGACCTCGCCCATCGGGCCGAAGCCGTCGTGCGGGGTGTCGATGTAGATAATCTGCGGCTGCGTGGCCACCAGGTCGGATGCGACGTCAAAGAACTTCTGCACGTAAGGCTGCCTGACGTGCGCGCCGCCCGCGTCGGCGTCCTTGAAGCCCTCGATGCAGATGAACTCGTTGTCGTCGGTGAGACTCCGGGCGAACTGGAAGAACAGGCAGCCGTCCTCGGAATTGACGTCCTTGGCGTAGGCGTCGGCCACCGCCAGCCACTGGTCCATCTTCTCGGGCCGGATCTGCATCTTGATGTTGATCAGGATCACGGGTTCCCCTTCTGTTAAGCGACGGTCGTCATAATCGTGGTGCGGTCGCCGGCCCTCGTCAACCGCGGCGGCCGCTCCCGGGTCGAGACCGGGCGCGGGCATCCAGTCGCCCGCGGTCGGCCTCGCCGCCGCCCGGCGGCCGCCGGACAAGGCCTATGTAGTTACAATTCCCTTTCCGAACGGCGAGATCGCTAAAAGCGTTGCGATGCCCGCCAAAAGGGAATTTGGCGCCTGCCCGGGAGCCCGGGAAATCTAGAACGTTGCCAGCTCGCCGGTTTATATACTGCCTCAGCAAAGCCGATCAGGGAGGGCGCAATTCCGGCAGCCTGACCTGCTTAGCGTGAAAACAGGGGGGATGTAACGTGAATACTAGACGCCTAGTTAGCCCGGGGCCCTTGGGCGGCCCGATTTCCCATTCGGGCTGGCGGTTGCTCGCGACCGGATTTGTCCTGCTGCTGCCTTTGGCGGCGCTGTCAGGGGCGGAGCAGGCGCGGGCCGGCACGCTGCCGTCCAACTGCGCGGCGTCCGGGACAACAGTGACCTGCACGTACTCCGCGGGCTCGGAGGGCACGTTCACCGTGCCGGCGGCCATCAGCAGCGTTCACGTCGTCGCGGTGGGGGCCGGCGGCCACACCACGTTCGCCGGGGCCGGCGGAGCAGGGGCTCAGGTGACTGCCGATCTCAGCGTCACCCCCGGTTCGACGCTGTACGCCGAAGTTGACATCGGCGGCGGCCCCGGTGGCGCGGACGCGGCCGCCGGCGGCGGCGAATCGGACCTGCGTACCTGCTCCATCACCAATCCGAGCTGCCCCGCGGTGGGCAGCAGGTTCAACGACCCCAGGCTGATCGTGGCGGGCGGTGGCGGCGGCGGCGGTGCGTCCGGCGGCGGCGGCAACGGCGGTGCGGCCGGCATCGGCACGAGCACGTGCAACCCGGGGAGCAACGGCACGAACGGGTTCGTGGGCACCGTCGGCGGCGGCGGCGCGGGCGGCGGATGCTTCAGCGGCGGTGCGGGCGGCTTCGCCGGGCCGGGCGGCGTCGCCGGCACCGACGGGACCGCTAGCTCCGGTGGCGCCGGCGGCACGACGTTCCACGGCGGAGGCGGTGGCGGCGCCGGCTACTGGGGTGGCGGCGGTGCCGGCAGCAACGGAGCTAGCAACGGCGGCGGCGCGGGCAACGGCGGCGGTGGCGGCGGCGGCTCAAGCTTCGGCCCCGCAGGCAGCACGTTCGCTGCGGCTGCCACCGGTCCTCAGGTGCAGGTGAGTTACCAGGCGGTCGTCCCGGGTGCTGCGACCGGTGTCACCGCCGTTCCTGGTAACACGCAGGCCAGCGTCTCCTGGACCGCGCCGGCCAGCGACGGCGGCCTGCCCGTTACCGGCTACACGGTGTCGGCGCAAGGGGGCGGAACGACCGTCACCCAGACCGAGGACAACCCGTCGGTCACCTCGGCCGTCATCGGCGGGCTCACCAACGGCACCGCGTACAACATCACGGTTGCCGCGGTCAACCCGGTCGGGACCGGGCCGGCGGCGGCGTTCCCGGGCAACCCGGTGACGCCAACGGCAAAGGCGCCCCTCATCACCTCTTCGAACAGCCCCGCGGTGGGTGTGGGCCAGAGTCTCAGCTTCAAGGTGACCGCGGTGGGCACGCCTAAGCCCGCGATCACCGCCTCGGGGCTGCCCAGCTGGGTGACGTTCACCCCGGCGGCCGCCGGCGGTTCCGCCACCCTGTCCGGCACCCCGCCGGCTGGCACGGGCGGCGTGTACCCGGTCACGTTCGGCGCCGCCAACGGAGTCGGCTTCGCCGTTACCCAGAACGCCACCTTGTCGGTCGTGGAGATCACCTCGGCGGCGACGGCTACCTTCCCGCTGAACCAGTCCGGCTCCTTCACGGTGACAACCTCCGTGGCGTCCTCGTCAGTGGCGATCGGACTGTCAGGCACCCTGGCGCCCGGCCTGTCCTTCACCCAGAACGGCAACGGGACGGCCACGCTCTCCGGAACTCCCACCGGAAAGGCGAAGGCCTACAGCCTTACCTTCAAGGCGACACTCGGTTCAGCGGTCACCACCCAGAAGTTCATACTTACCACCACCAGCTGACCGCCATGGCAATGCCTTTGGTGACCGCCCCGGCCGTAATAAGGGCCGGGGCGGTCCCGGGTAATTTCGAAGCGCCAGCCGGAAATGAGGATCCGAACTCACGCGTGCTTGACGATCCAGTCGGTGATCGCGGCGGCCACCTCGACGTTGTTCTTTTCCAGCATCATCGCGTGCCCGTTGCCATGAATCCCGATCTCGGCGAGGCGTATCTCGTCGACGGCGGCCCCGCAGGATCGCAGGTACTCCGCGGTGAGATGGCAGGACGGCTCGAACCCGGAGCACGGTGCCGACACCACCGCGATCGGCAGGCCGTCGAGCTTTACCTCATCGGGCCCTGGCCCGAACCCGAGCGGCACCGGCGTAAGCCCATGGGTGAACGCCCCAAGCGCCGGGTGGTCGACGAACGGCGGCCCGGCCGGCTCGACCGCGACGAGTCCCTTCACCAGCGAGCGCCGCTCCGACAGCGCCAGCCAGCCGAACCCGCCGCCGAACGAGTGGGTGAGCAGCACCGACGGCCCGATCCTGTCGAGCAGCGCCGCCGCGCCCGTCCGCATGTCCTCGTGTGCCCGCACCGCGTCGGTGACGAACGGCTCCTGCCAGGCAAGAAAGGTCGCCAGCGCGGGATCGGAGCGGTCGCCGCGGCCCGGCCACTGCGTGTGCGGCGGCAGCCCGGCCGGCGACGGCGCCGCGAACGTCGCCACGAACCCCTCGTACGCCGCGGGCGGCCCGTAGGGCCCGTTGACGTCCGGGTGGAACGGCGACCGCCCGAGCCCCGGCCGGTCCACGGTGTACACCGCGAACCCGTCCCGCAGGAAGATGGTCGACCAGCCGGGCCGCCCGTCCGGGGTGGTCAGCATGTCGAGCGCCTGACCCCCGCCCCCGTGCACGAGGACAAGGTTGTTCCGAACGGAGGCGGGCACCTGGTATTCCACATGTGTCCCGTAGACGCTCGTCCCCGCGGCCCCGGTGACATTCTGCAGCCCGGTGAAGAAGTGCCCCTGGTCGGCGATGAGAAGGGGTTCCATGGTGGCTACCCCCAGACCTCGGCGGCGACCTCGACGATGAGGTCGAGCTTGGCCTTCTCCTGGTCGATGGTCAGCGAGTTGCCCTCGACGGTGGAGGCGAACCCGCACTGCCCGGACAGGCACAGCCGGTCGATGTCCACGTACTTGGCCGCCTCGTCGATCCGCCGCTTGAGCGCGTCCTTGGACTCGAGTTCCGGCGTCTTGGTGGTGACCAGGCCGAGCACGACGACCTGGTCACCCGGCACGTAGCGGAGCGGCTCGAAAGACCCGGACCGCTCGTCGTCGTACTCAAGGAACAGCCCGTCCACCTTCAGCCCGCCGAAGGTGGCCTCCGCCACGTAGTCGTAGCCGCCGGAGGAGAACCAGGCTGAGCGGTAATTGCCGCGGCACATGTGGATGGTGACCGCCATGTCCGCGGGCTTGGCCGCGAGCGAGGCGTTGATCACCGACACGTTGATCTCGTGCTGGTGGTCGGGATCGACGCCGACGCTGGCCATGTTCGCCCGCCAGCCCGGGTCGTTCATGAACGCGAAGATCGTGTCGTCGTACTGCAGGTACCGGCAGCCGAGGTCGTAAAGCCCGGCGACCTCGGCGGCGTACACGGCCGCGATGTCCGCGCGGAACTCTTCCCGCTCGCCGTAGACGTCCGGCGGCAGGTCGACCCGGAAGTGAGCCATGCTGGGGGAGGGGATGGTGATCTTCGGTACGGCCGTGGTGACGGTGTTCTTCAGGAACGTGAAGTGGTCGCCGAAGATCGGGGCCTCCAGGTGGACCTTGCCGGTGATCAGCGTGGCGTTGGGCGCCCACGAGATCGTCTCGTCCTTCTTGTAGACCGGCAGCGCCGGGCCGAGCGCCCCGCGCTCGATCCCCGGTATGGCGTACAGGAAGTCCGCGTGCCACTGCTCGCGCCGGAACTCACCGTCGGTCGCGGCCTGCAGCCCGGCGTCCTCCTGCAGCTTCACTACGTCCCTGATGGCCGCGTCCTCGAGGGCGTGCAGGTCGGCGGCGGCGATCTTGCCCGCCGCGAACTCGTCGCGCGCCGCGTGCAGCGCGGCCGGCCGCAGGTAGGAACCGACATGGTCAGCACGGAACGGCGGAGTCGCGCGCAACGTCATTGATTTGTCTCCTCAAGCATCGAGCTTCCAGGTTCCCCGTGTGGCGTTTGGCCGGCTATAGCCGGCCAAACGCCACACGGGGACATGACTTCTACGGGTCCAGGAGTACCGGGCGCCGTTGGCCGGCGCTCCCGGAGGCTCGTGGCCTAGAAAAGGCTGTCGGGCAGGCCGAAGTGCATGCGCGCCACCTCGGCGGACACGACGTCGTGCCGCGCGGAGATGTGCCCGAGGTAGATGGCGCTGTCCCGGAAGTGGCGCTGCAGCGCGGCGCCGCGCTTGGCGGCCGAGGACGAGGCGGCGCCGAACAGCTCGGTCGTCGCGTCGATGGCCATCCGGGAGGCGACCTGGATCATTGAGTACATCTCGGCGTCGTCCTCGCGGGTGAACGGCTGCCCGGTGCGGTGCCAGCGCTCGGCCAGCTCCATGTACTTCTGGCCGCACTGGTTGATGATCGCCTCGGCGCAGTCGATGAGCGCCCGCGCCTGCCCGTAGTGCCGCTGGTACTCCTCGACCGTGTACCGCGGCACGATCGGCCGGAAGTACGTGGTCTTCGTCCGCAGGATCGTCTCGTACTCGTGCAGCGCGCCCTTGGCCGCGCCGATCACCGGGATGACCAGCCCGGCGTGGTACATCGCGTAGATCCGGCCGCAGAACAGCGGGTCGTCGTGCAGGTACATGCCGGGCGCGGCGCGGTCGGTGTTGTGCGTCCAGTCCCCCGAGCAGGTGCAGTACTCGGGCACGAAGACGTTGTCCACCCGGACGCTGTTGGACCCGGAGGAGTTCATCCCGATGATGTTGCCGTTGCCCCAGTCGTCGAGGACCGTGACGTTCTCGATCGGCGTGCAGATGGTGAGTGGTCCCTCGTCCTCGCGCCCGGGAACCATGCAGTTGCACATGAAGTGGGTCGCGTGCCCGACGCCCGAGCAGTAGTCCCACGTGCCCTTGACGAGGTAACCGCCGTCGACCGGCGTGGCCGTGCCCATCGGCGCGGCCCGGTGCGGGCACTTGAAGTTTCCCGTCGGGCCGAACAGCTCGATCTGCCCTTCCTCGGGGAACCAGGAGCCGACGCCGGGCGCGTGGTGCGCGCCCAGGCAGAGCCCCCAGGCGGTGCCCGCGTCGCCCTCGGCGACGGCCATGATCACCTTCCAGAAGGTGTCCATGCCGAACGCGTAACCGCCGAACCGCTTGGGCTGCAGTATCCGGTAGAACCCGGCGTCGACGAACTTCTTGTCGAGCTCGGGGACGTGCTTGCCTATTCTCTCCGCCTCGTCGGCCTGCGCGCGGACCTCCGGGATCAGCGCCTGGGCACGGGCGACGATGGCCTCCGCCGTCAGGTCCGGCTCGGGTGCCGGTATCTCCGCGGGCCGGGAAACAGTCTGCTCTGACACACTACCGAGCCTGGTACGTGGCGGCCGAAGAGGCAATATCCCCGAGGATGAGGAAACGCCCGGTTGTCCCAGCGGACACAACCGTCAGCTGCCCGTTGTGGTCCGGGCACGGACTCTGATCAGCGCTCCGCGGGGTCCAGCCACTTACTGACCGTGACCGGCGACCACGCGGCAAGCCGGTCGAGCAGGCGGGCGGGGTGGTCGTCCACCACGATCATGTCCCGGTGCGCCGGGTGCACGAACCCGGCCGCCACGGCCCCGTCGACCAGCGCGCGCAGCGGACCGAAGAACCCCGCCGCGTCAAGGACCCCGCACGGCTTGGCGTGGATCCCGAGCTGTGTCCAGGTCACCACCTCGAAGAACTCATCGAGCGTGCCGAAGCCGCCGGGCAGCATGACGAACGCGTCCGCGGCGTCGGCCATCGCCGCCTTCCGCTCATGCATGGTTCCCACGACCTGAAGGCGGGCCAGCCCCCGGTGCGAGACCTCCTTCGCCACCAACGCCTCGGTGATCACGCCGAGGACCTCGCCGCCGTTCTCCAGGGCGGCATCGGCGACCACGCCCATCAGCCCGACCTGGCCGCCACCGTAGACCAGCCGGATGCCCCGCTCCGCCAGTAGCCCGCCGAGCGAAGCGGCGGCCGCCGCATACGCCGGGTCGTTCCCCACGTTAGACCCGCAGTACACAGCCACCGCAGACAGTTGCCTCACCATGCCCCGGAGTCTCCCATAGCCGCCAAGCGGAGGACACCTGAATATCCTGGTCATGGTCGCGTGACGGCTCGGCCCGTGGCCCGGTGCGGGAGGCCCGGGAAGCCCGCTGCTCCGGCGAGTACCGCGGCAGCGGTCAGAGCTTGCCGGAGCGGAGGCGGGCGGCGAGGCCGCGCTGGACGCGGCTCGGCCAGGACGGGCCTTGGTAGATGAAGGCGGTGTAAGCCTGCAGCAGGGTCGCACCCGCGGCCAGCCGGGCCTCGGCGTCCGCCGGGGTCTCGATGCCGCCGGCCGCGATCAGGGTGACCCGCTTGCCGCACCGTTCGTGCAGCCGGCTGAGGACCTCCAGGGAGCGCGCCTTGAGCGGCGCCCCGGACATCCCGCCCGGGCCCGCGTCGGCCACCGCGGCGCTGTCGCCGAGGCCCTCGCGGGAGATCGTCGTGTTGGTGGCGACGATGCCGTCGAGGCCGAGCTCGAGCGCCAGGTCCGCGACCGCGTCGACCTCGGGGTCGGCGAGGTCGGGGGCGATCTTGACGAGCAGCGGTACCCGGCGGCGGGGGGAGGCGTCGTCGAGCGCGCCGCGGACGGCGGCCAGGATGGGCCGGAGCTTTTCCGCCGACTGGAGGTTCCGCAGTCCAGGGGTGTTAGGCGAGCTGACGTTGACGACCACGTAGTCGGCGACGTCGGCGACCAGGCGGGCGCTTGTCACGTAGTCGGCGACGGCGTCTTCTTCCGCGACGACCTTGGTCTTGCCGATGTTGACGCCGATGACCGGCTTGAAGCCGGGCCGGGCGCGCAGCGCCCGCAGCCGGGCGGACAGCGCCGCCGCCCCGTGATTGTTGAACCCCATCCGGTTGACCAGCGCCCGTTCCTGCGGGAACCGGAACATCCGCGGCCGCGGGTTGCCCGGCTGCGGCCGCGCGGTCACCGTGCCGACCTCGATGAACGAGAAGCCGAGCGCGGCCAGCCCGGTCACGCCCTCGCCGTCCTTGTCGAACCCGGCGGCCAGCCCGAGCGGCCCGGGGAAGTCAAGGCCGAGCGCGCGGACCCGCAGCACGGGATCGCGCGGGCGCAGCGCCTGCCGCAGCGCGAAGGCGAGCACCGGGACATCGCCCGTCAGCCTGATGAGCCAGAACGCGGCGCGGTGCGCCTGCTCCGCCGGCAGCCGTCGCAGCAAGACAGCGTAAATCGCCCGGTACACGGCACCCCCCGTCGCAGGTCCAACACCGGCCACGGCCACTCTACGCCCGCCCGGGTGGCGCTGCCGCGACGGCAACACGCTGACCGAGTGCGCCTACCTCGGCCCGGTTTAGGTCAGCCCGCGTTCAGCGCCCCGTCGATGAGGTACAGGGCACCAGAGACGTACTCGGACTCCGACGACAGCAGCCACAGCACGAGGTTCGCGACCTCCGCCGCGGTGCCGTACCGCTTGCCGTAGGGGACCGACTCCCCGACCGCGCGGAAGACGCCGTCCGGGTCGTCCGGGTTGATCTGGTGGGTGAGGTCGCGGCCCATCCGGGTGTCGAAGTGGCCGGGGGCCACGCAGTTGACCCGGATACCGTACGGCGCCGCCTCCAGGGCGGCCGACTTGGTGATGCCGAGCACCGCGTGCTTGGACGCGATGTAGGGGGAGAACGTCGCCGCGCCCTTGATCGCCGCCATCGACGCGGTGTTGACGATGACACCGGAGCCCTGCGGCTTCTGCACCCGCAGCACCGCGCGCAGCCCCAGCCAGACGCCGCGGGCGTTGATCCGCCACACCCGGTCGAAGTCGTCAACCGACAGCTCCGTCATGGGCGCCATCCGGCCCTCGATGCCCGCGTTGTTGAAGAACAGGTCGATCCGGCCGTGCGCCTCGACCGCGGCCGCGACGTACCCGTCGACCTCCGACTCCTCCGACACGTCGGCGACGACGGGGAGTCCGCCAAGCTTCTCGGCCGCCGCGTGCAGCCCCTCGGCGTCCCGGTCCACGAGCACCAGGCGGGCGCCCTCGTCGGCCAGCCGCTGCGCGACCGCGAGGCCGAAACCGTTCGCCGCGCCGGTGATGACCGCGACCTGCCCGTCCAGACCGTACCTAACACTCATCGCACGCCCTCCGCGTCTAGTGCTCCGGTTGCGGCCGGGCCGACGGCCCCGGCCAGGATCGCCTCGTGCCGCGAGACGATGCGGGTGTCCCACTCGTGGTCGGTGAGCAGGTACGGCTGCTTCTCCCGCACCGCCGTCACGACCAAGTTCGCGACCTCGGACGGCGGCATCCCCTTGGACAGGACGCCGTGCATGTGCTCGCGCAGGTCCGATCCCGACGCGGACATCCCGCCGGAGTTCGACACCTCGGCCTGCCGGTTCCGTGACCCGTGGAACAGGTTGGTCGCGATGATGCCCGGGCAGAGCCCGGTCGCCGCGACGTTGGCGCCGGCCGCCGCCAGGTCGGCGTTGAGTACCTCGGTCATGGCGAGGATCGCGTGCTTGCAGATCCCGTACATGTTGGTCGCGGCGATCACCGAGGTCATCGAGCACGTGTTGACGACGTGCCCCGCCTCGCCGTGCGCCAGTATGCGGGGCACGAACGTCCGGATACCGTAGACCACCGACATCAGGTTGACCCCGAGGGTCCAGTCCCAGTCCTTGGCGGTCGCCTCCCAGATCTTCCCGTCCAGGTAACCCTCAACGCCGGCGTTGTTGTGCACCAGGTGGATCTTCCCGAACCGGGACTCGGCCAGGTCAGCCAGGGCCTCGATGTCGGACAGCCTGGACACGTCGATCCGCAGCGCCGCGACCGGCGTGCCGGCCGCCTCAAGTTCGGCGACGGTGGCGTCGAGCGCGTCCTGCTGTATGTCGCCGATGACGAGGTTCATGCCCTCGGCGGCCCAGCGCAGCGCGAACGCCTTGCCCATGCCGCTTCCGGCCCCGGTGACGACAGCGGTTTTACCCGCGAACTCTTCCACTAAGGTGCTCCTTTACCTGTCGAGAAACAGCCACGTGGTCAGGCATTCGGCCGGGAAATGATCCGGACCAGCGAGCCCGGCGTCTGCAGCCGGCGCAGCGCGTCCGGCGTGTCGTCGAGCGACACCCGCTCGGAGACCAGCCGGTCCACCGGCACTCGCCCACTGATGAGGTGGGCGACGGACTCCCGGTAGGTCTCGTCGGAGAACGCGCACGACCCCACTATGTGGTGCCCGTCGCTGATCATCGGGAACAGCGGCACCGAGGCCGCCTCTTGGGTCAGCGCGACCTCAACAACGGTGCCGCCGGGCTCGGTGACCGTCAGCGCCTCGTTGAACGCGCCGGGGGAGGCCGAGCACTCGAGCACGGCGGCGAACAGCGTGCCCGACTGCTTCGCGTACTGCGCCACGGAGATCTCCCTGGTGTCGATGACCACGTCCGCGCCCACGTCGGCGGCCGCCTGCCGTCGGCCGGCCGAGCGCCCCGCCCCGACGATCGGTCCGACCCCCGCCAGCTTGAGCGCCATGATCGCGTAAAGACCGATCGGCCCGACCCCGTACACGAGGACCGGGTCGCCGGGGCCGACCTGGGCGAGCTTCACCGCCTGCGACCCCACCGACAGCGGCTCGGCGTGCGATCCGACTTCCACCGGCACTTCCTCGGGCAGCGCCACCAGCTGCCGGGCCGGCACCTTGACGTACTGCGCGTACGCGCCGGGGATGGTGATGCCGATGTTCTCCACCACCGGGCAGCGGAACGGCAGCCCGCGCGCGCAGATCCGGCACGTGCCGCAGGACCCGATGGGCGACGCGGCGACGGGCTGCCCCTCGGCCCAGCCGGACACCTCCGAGCCGAGCGCCACGATCCGCCCGCTGAACTCGTGCCCGAGCAGCTGCCCGGGCGCGCACATCCCGTTTTGCACGAAGTGCACGTCAGAACCGCACAGCCCACAGGCCTCGACGGCCACGATAACGTCGGCTGGTCCCGGGGTCGGGTCCGGCACTTCGCCGACCGTGGTTCCGGTCTCCTGATCCACATATAGAACGGCCCGCACTGGCTTCCTCGCCTTTCATCGCCGTTATTAACAGGCATCGCGGCTCAACGCCGCGGGTCATGGCGCGTCCGATACGATCGCTTGCGATCGGACGCGCATCGGGGGGTCGAGTGCTCCAATCTTGGCCCGCCTTCATGGATCAAACTGTCGGACAACGGCAAGATCGGAGTACTCGTCCGGGGGGTCGTCCCCCCGGAAGAGAACAGCGCCGGAACCCAGGGGCGCGACCGTCCGCGCGTAAACCGACAGCCAGCCGCAGCCGGCCGGAGCGCGCAGCGGCGGCAGCGCGGCCCGGCGCGCGTCAAGCTCTTGCGCGGAAACCTCGAGGTCAAGCGAGCGCCCGTTGACGTCGATGGAGATCATGTCACCGTCGCGGACCAGCCCGAGCGGGCCGCCCGCGGCGCCCTCAGGCGATACCTCGGCGACCACCAGGCCGCCGTTGACCAGGCCGGACATCTGCCCGTCGGTGATCACCGCGACGGACGTGGACAGGCCGGCGCCGTCGATGGCGAACATCAGTGCCGACGTCAGCCCCATGCCAGGCGAGCCGCGCAGCCCGAGGCCGGTGAGCACCACCACGTCCCCGGCGCTGAACCGTCCCGCGCGCGCCGCCGCGACCCCCTCGTCCCGCGAGTGGACCACCTTCGCCGGCCCGCGGAAGTACAGCGGCGCGTCGTCGGCCACCGTCCGCTTGAGCACCGCGCCGTCCGGGGCGAGCGACCCGCGCATCACCACGATCGCCGGGTGGGTGGCGAGCGGCTCGTCAAACGGCCGGATCACGGTCGGGTCCACCTCAGCGCCCGCGATCGCCTCGCCGAGGGTGACGCCGGCGACGGTGGCCGCCGAGAGGTCGAGCAGCGGCACGAGCTGCCGCAGCAGCCCGCGGGTGCCGCCCGCGGCCTCGAACTCGGTGATCTGCGTGCCGCCGTTCGGCTTGACGTCGGTCAGCAGCGGCACCCGCGGCGCCAAGGTCTCAAACAGACGGTAAACGTCGGTTTTAACCCCCGCCTCGACGGCGATCGCCTGCAGGTGCTTGAGGCAGTTGACCGACCCGCTGACGGCCAGGATCGCGGTGACCGCATTGGCGAACGCGGCCGGCGTCAGGATCGACCGGGGCGTGACCCCCTCAAGCACCAGGGGGACGATCCGCGCGCCGGCCGCCGCGACCGCGTCCCACATCTTCGGCCCGAGGGCCAGCACCGGAGTCGTGCCCGGCAGCGCCATGCCGAGCGCCTCCGCGGCCAGGTGCATGGAGTTGGCGGTGCCCATGCCGGCGCAGACGCCCGGCCCCGTGACCGCGCAGCGGGACATCTCGCCGAGCTCGGACACGGTCATCCGCCCCGCGTTGACGTGCCCGGCGAACCGGAAGATGTCCTCGAAGTCGACCGGCTCCCCCCGGTACGTGCCCGACGGCTGGTAGCCGCAGCCGACGATGATCGTCGGGATGTTCAGCCGCCCGGCGGCCATCAGCTGCCCCGGCGTGGTCTTGTCACACGACGCCAGGCAGACCATGCCGTCAAGCAGCGCGCCCTCGACGGCGACCTCGATGTCGGACGCGATCAGGTCACGCGATGGCAGGATGTACTGCCCCGCCGCCCCGGCCGAGGTGATCGCGTCGGACGGCGCCGCGGTGCGCACCTCGAACGCGACGCCGCCCGCCGCGGTGATCGCCGACTTGAGCGGCGCGACGATCTCGTCCAGGTGGCTGAAGCAGGAGGCGAGCTGCGAGGAGGAGTTGACGATGGCGATCTTGGGCTTTTCCAGGTCCTCATCGGTCAGCCCGAGCGCCGACCACTGCGCGCGGCGCATCGCCCACGGCGTGGTCCCAGGCGTGAAGTTGGAACGCAGCTTCCGGTCCGGCACACCCTGAGCCTGATGCCAGAGCCCATCTCTGGGCAAGAGGGTGCGACCAGCCAAAACCCGGCGCTCCGTTTGTGGCACGCCACCATGTCAACTGGCTTGCATCAACGCCGTTAATGCGGCGGTACCGGCCCGGCCCGCTAGAGAACCGCCTCGGGCGCGCTCCGGCCGAGGAAGGCGCCCTGGTCCGCCAGGCGGCGCTGCAGCCCGGTGACGTCGATCGCGTCCCCGGCCGCGCCGGCCGACAGCGCCATGCCCGCGGCGGTCCCGGCCGCCTCGCCCATCACGAAGCACGGGCCGGTGACCCGCGCCGCCGACTGCGCGCCGTGCGTCATCGAGGCGCACCGCCCGGTCACATACAAGTTCGCGACCGGCCGCCCGTCCGGGCCGGCGCCGGGCAGCATGATACGGAACGGAAGCTGGTTGAAGCCTCTCTCCCGCCATTGCCAGCGGAACTCGACCGTGCCGGCCACGTGCGATTCCACCGGCCACCCGTTCACCCCGATGGTGTCGTCGAAGTCGGCGCAGCCGAGCACGTCCTCCTCGGTCAGCTGGTACGGGCCGATGATGCGCCGCGTCTCCCTGATGCCGATCTGCGGCGCGATGTCCACGATGTAGGAGTCCTCGAACCCGGGGGTCCGGTCCCTGATGAAGGTAAACGCGTCAAGCGCCTGCTGGCGCCCGATGAGCTCGCCGCGGGTCAGCTCGTCGACGTCGGTCCCGTCGATCGCGCCGCCGTCCGCGCGGCGCAACTGGGTCAGGTTGGCCCGCCACTCCAGCGGGTTGCGCTGCGGCCGGACGATCGGCTTCTTGCGCGGGAACGTGTGCGTGCCGGCCGCCTCGGCCTCCTCCATCAGCCGCTCGACGGTGCGCCACGGGGCGGGGCCCGCCTTCGCGACGTCGACGCCGTTGATGCGGAACATCAGCGACGGGTACATCATCCCGTCGATCGGCGGGGCCTTCTCCCAGGGCACCCCCGCCCAGTAAGCGAGGTCGCCGTCGCCGGACGCGTCGATGAAGAAGCGCCCGCGCACCGCCTGCCGTCCCGACTTCGACTCGATGAGCACCGCGTCGATCGCACCGGACGGCGCGAGGACGGCGCCGACCGCCATCGCGTGGAACAAGATCCGCGCACCGGACCCGGTTACCAGCTCGTCGGCGGCGATCTTGTAGGCCGAGATGTCGAAGGCCTGCGCGGCGATCCCGTCGGCGATCGTCAGGTGCGGCGCGTTCAGCCCGTCCAGCTTGACCAGCCGCTCGAGTAGCTCATCGGCGAGCCCGCGGATCACCCGCACGTCCTGGCCGTAGGTCCGCGCGTGCAGCCCGCAGAACGTGGACAGCCCGCCCGCCGTCCCGGCGCCGCCAAGGAACCCGTACCGCTCGATGAGCAGCGCCGAGCACCCGGCCCGCGCGGCGGCGGTCGCCGCCATGATCCCGGCGGGCCCGCCGCCGACCACCACGACGTCGAATTCCCCGTAGACCGGCGTCTGACGACTCGGCTCAGTGATCGTGCGCCCGCTCAAGCCGTCTCCTCAGACCTCGACACCCGCTGATGGCTCTGAATACCGAGCTTGGTTCATCCGGCAGGCGCGAGGCAATATGCGCGCCTCTAACAGACGAGGCCGCACCGGTAAGCGAACACCACAAGCTGCGCGCGGTCTCGCGCCCCGACCTTGACCATGGCCCGGTTCACGTGCGTCTTCACCGTGGCCGGGCTGAGCACCAGCCGCGCCGCGATTTCGTCGTTCGACAGCCCGGTCGCCACCAGCGCGCTGATCTCCCGCTCCCGCTCGGTCAGCGCGTCAAGCCACCGCCGCGCCTCGTCAGGGCGCCCAGTGGGCGCGACCGGCATAGTAAGAAACCGCCCGATCAGCGTCCGCGTCGCCGCCGGCGACAGCAGCGCGTCGCCCCGGCTAACGGTCCGGATCGCCGCGAGCAGCTCATCGGCTTCAGCCGACTTGCCAAGGAACCCGCTCGCCCCCGACCGCAGCGCCTCGAACACGTACTCATCGATCTCGAACGTGGTCAGGATCAGCACCCTGACCGAGGCGAGCTCCGGGTCGGCGGTAATCAGCCGGGTAGCCGCGAGCCCGTCTAGCACCGGCATCCGGATATCCATCAGCACCACGTCCGCTTTGGCGGCCCGGGCCAGTCGCGCCGCCTCCCGCCCGTCCCCGGCCTCCCCGACAACCTCAAGGTCAGCAGCGGACGAGAGCAGCGCCCTGAACCCGGTCCGCAGCAGCGGCTGGTCATCGGCGATGACAACTCGGATCGTCACCGCGGCTCCTCCCGCGTCCCTACCTCCGCGGTCAGGGCCAACGGCTGGTACGGCAGCGCCGCCGTCACCCTGAACCCGTCGCCAGGCCGCGACCCGGCGGCGAACCGCCCGCCGATCGCCAGCACCCGCTCCCGCATCCCCTCGATCCCGTGGCGCCCGCCAAGAGAAAGGTCACAAGGCAAGAGATGGACATCAGCATGAGGAACGGGTTCGGCTTCCCCCGTCCCGCCAGCTGCCACCGCACCCCCCGGATCGTCCACGGTGATGCTCAGCTCGCCGCGCGCATAGCCAAGCGCCAGCCGCGCCCGCCGCCCCGCGGAGTGCTTGCGCACGTTGGTCAGCGATTCCTGGATCACCCGGTAGGCCGTCAGGTCAGCGGCGGGCGCGAGCGGCACGGCGCGGCCAGTCACCCGGCACTCGATTTCGAGCCCGGCGGCGCGCAGCCCGGTCAGCAGTTCATCGAGGGCGTCCAGCCCGGGCGCGGGGATCTGGGTCGGCGCGGCCGGCGCGGCCGGGTCGCGAAGCAGGCTCACCGTGTCCCGCAACTCCGCAAGCGCTTTACCGCTCGCGGACTTCACGTGCCGCATCGCCGCCCGGGACGCGGCGGCGTCGCTGCCGATCGCCCGCGCCGCGACGTCGGACTGCACGCTGATCAGGGCCAGGTGGTGTCCTACGCTGTCGTGCAGGTCGCGGGCGATGCGTAGCCGTTCCTCGGCGATCCGCCGCCGGGCGTCCTGCTCGCGGTCCAGCTCGGCCCGGTACGCGCGCTGCTCCACCTCGGCCAGGTACGCCCGCCGGTTGCGGGATGAGTCGCCCGCCACGATGGCCAGCGCGCAGAGCGCGCCGAACGCCAGGTTCTGCGGGCCGAGCTGACCGAGCGCCCCCATGTGCGCAAGCACGTGCACCAGCACAAGACCGCCGAGTGCGGTACCGCAGGTCAGCAGCCCGCGGCGGCGTTGGGTGAGGTCGGCGACGGTGTAGAGCGCGACGCAGGGCGCGAGCAGGATCAGCACGTTGGCGGTGCCAGACGTCGCGGCGAGGAAGACCTCCGCCGCCAGCGCGCTGACCGCGAGGACGACCACCGGGTGCACCCGCCGCAGCGCGAGCGCACCGCACCCGGCCAGGGCGGCGGCCGTGGCCAGCGCGCGGTTCTCATTTGCGGGCGGCGAATGCCCTGCGTGGAAGGTCGTCACCGTGACGGCGACGAAGACCGCCACGGCGATCGCCGCGTCCGCCAGCTGCGGATGCCGCCGGGTGGCGTGTCGCAGGTGGCCGAACAGGTTCATGCCATCACCATAGGCGGGCCAGCCGGGACAGTCCGTCCCCCGGTCACGGCAGCCATCGCTACCGCGGTCGCGGTATCCGCGCCCCCGCATACCGCCACCGCGGTACCCGAGGTCGCCGCGCCCGGCCGGCGACACGACGGCGGCAGGCCCCATCACCCATGTCCCGGCCGGCACGCTTGTCGACCGCCCAACTCAGCCCAGGTCGGACTGCCTGACTGCCTCAAGCTCTGGGCTGGCCGCCGGCGGCGCGGTATCGTGGATGCGGTGGCACCGGCCGCCGCTGGATCCGCAGGTAGTGCTGCAAGCACACCGGTGACGTTTGGTGTTGAGCGACGGTCAGTCTTTCCTGCCCGGGCACGCGGATCCGCGGGTGTGAGGAAGGCTGCCATGCCGATACGGGAACGTCCGCTTCCCGGCCAGCCGAGCCTGCGCTACCTGAAGCTTGAGGCGAAGCGCCGTCTGGCGGCGGGCGAGTTCGAGATCTTGCATGACGCGCAGCTGGCTGTCGCCCGTGAGTACGGCCAGCCCAGCTGGGCCGCGCTCAAGCGGTTCGCCGCCGCTCCCGCCGCGACCGGCAACCCCGCGCTCGCCCAGCTCCGCTGGGTGATCGCGCGCTTCAAGGACGCCGGGTCGCCGGGTTGGGCGCCGCCGGGCGATAGCGAGCTGCGCGAGCACTTCGACGACAAGTTTCTCGCCGCGGTCCCGGCCGGCAGGCTTGTCTCCATGATCACGTCCGCGGCGCCGGCCTGGCGCGGCGACCTGACGGTCACGTCGCAGACGGCCCACGCCGCACCGCACCCGCGGCGAGGTGCCCGCCTGGGCCGAGGAGGCCGCCGATGCCGTCTTGGGCGAGCTGGGCCTGCCCGGCGTGGTGCTGGCAGGTGGCCGCCCGGGTGCTCGGCAGTGGGCGCTGGCGGCCGGCTGGGCGGACCTGGACCGGGGAGAGGTGCTCCAGGCGAGCCACCGGTTCCCGGCCTCTGGCGTATCCGGGCTGGTCACTGCGGTCGCCGTATTGCGCCTCGTGGCGGCCGGGCACGTCGGTCTCGACCGCCCGGCTAACGACTACCTGCACATGGTGCGGCTGGCCGACGACACCGTCACCGTCCGGGAGCTGCTCGCCAGCACTGGCGGAATACAGCCCGGCCGGTCCTGAGCTGCTCGCCGACCAGGTGCCTGACCTGGCCGCGGTGACCGGCCCGGTCATTTCCTGCGGCGGACCGCGTGGCGTCGTGCGGCCGAGTAACGGCGGGACTGCGGCGCTCGGCCAGCTGCTCGCCGAGGTCACCGCGACGTCGTTTGCCGCGGCGGCCGCCCGGCTGGTGCTGCGGCCGCTTGGCATGAACGAGTCGTCGTTCCCAGGGACAGCGGCCGAGTTCGGGCCGCGTGCGGTGAGCTGTTACGGGATGGACTTGACGGGCCTGTTCGTCCCCGTTCCGGCGAAGGTGTGCACGCTGCCGGCCGCAGGCGGGCTGTGGGCGACCGCTCTGGACCTTGCCCGGCTCGGTGCGGGATGGGCATCGCTGCTGCCGGCGGGGCTGGCGCGCTACGCGCTGGCGGCCGTCCCCGGAAGCGGTGGCGGGGAACTGCGGGCCGGCCTGGGCTGGTTCCTCACCCCGCGCGAGGACGTGGCGTTCAGCAGCGGCGCCCTGCCGGGCTCGACCGCGTCGCTTCTGGTGCGGGTCCGGGACGGCCGTGTCCTCGTGGCGGTGACGACCCGGCTGGTTCCGGTCGGCCTTATCCACGCCCACGTGCTGCGCGCGTGGGCGGACGCGGCGCGCTGAGGCGGGCACCGCGCGGCGACCAGGTCGCTGCGAGGCATTCATGTCATGGCAATGCCAGCAAATAGCACTGAAAGGGGCAGGAAGATGCGGGTGCGCTCAGCACTGGCAGTTCTCGGAACGGTTGCGGTGGCGGCCACGGCCGCCTGCGACGGCACGCACGGGGGCCCGGCGTCCGGGCCGCCAACAGGGACCAGGCCGGCGACACCGACCCGCGTCACCTCGGCGCTCGCGTCGGCCGGGCAGGGTGGGCCGTCACTCACCTGGGCACTGCCTAAGTTCGCCGTGGGCAGGCAGCTGGGCTGGCTGCTGTCCGCGGCGCCGCACGCCCCCTTGCCGGCCGCCGAGATCGAGCAGCACTTCGACCAGACATTCCTGGCCGCGGCGCCGCCTGCGGAGATCAACGAGGTGCTCGGGAAGTACCCGGGTACCTGGCGCGTGGTCTCCCTAGACGCCGGGACAGCGCAGACAGCGCTGGTGGCTGGCATCGTCGCGGGCACTGCGGAGCTCGGGGTCGCGATCGCTACCGATTCCAGCGGGCTGATCAGCGGGGCCAGGCTCACCCCAGCGCCGTCGCTGTCCCCTAGTCCCGCCTCTTGGCAGGCTCTGGACGCGGCGGCAAGCGGCCTCGCCCCGGACGTGAGCTTCGAGGCCGCTACCCTCGGCGCCGACGGCAGCTGCGAACCGCTCAACACCGTGGCGCCGACAGCGCCCCGGCCGCTGGGGTCGATGTTCAAGCTGTCCGTGCTCGGCGCGCTGGCCGACGCGGTCTCTGCCGGGCGCCTTTCCTGGCAGCAGCCCATCGCGCTGTCCGCTAGCCTGCGCAGCCTGCCAAGCGGCAGCCTGCAGATCGAGCCCGCCGGGACCCGGTACACGGTGTCCCAGCTCGCCGACCTGATGATCTCAAGCAGCGACAACACCGCCGCCGACGAACTTTCTGCGCTCGTCGGCCGCTCCGCCGTCGAGGCGCAGGTCCGGCTCACCTCCGCGCACGGCCGCCTGGACGTGCCGTTCCTGCGCACCCGGGAGTTGTTCCAGCTCAAGTACGACGACTACCCGAGCTACGCCGACGCCTACCTGGCGCTCTCACCGGCCGCCCGGCTCGCCTACCTGCAGACCGTCATCGACCGGCTGCCGCTCTCGGGTGTCACTGCGACGACGGCCGCCCTCGCCAGCCCCCGGGACGTGGACACGATCGAGTGGCTCGCCTCGCCGTCCGACCTGTGCGCGCAATTCGCCCGGCTGTACAAGGACGCGGGCCAGGCGAGCCTGGGTCCCGTCTCGGCCGCTCTGTCGTTCAACGACGGCGGGATCGGGCTGAACCGGTCGACCTGGCCGCTCGTGTGGTTCAAGGGCGGATCCGAGACCGGGGTACTGACCCTGGGCTACCTGGCCCGCTCGGCCGCAGGCCGGGTGGACGTCGTGGTCCTGGAACTGTCCGACCCGCGGCACGCAATCCCGTCCAGCGTCGCGCTCAGCGCGCTGTCGCTGGTACATGCCGCTTTTGGACTGGCCGCCGCAGGCTGACCGGGCCGGATACGGGCAACCGGTCGCGGCCGCCATCGCTACCGCGGTCGCGGTAGCTGCGCCCCCTCATACCGCGACCGCGGTACCCGAGGTTGCCGCGCCCGGCCGGCGACACGATGGCGGCACCGCGGCGAGGCTGGTCCCGCTACCGACAGCTCCCGGAGGGACGAATCCAATGAACGCCACCATCACGGTGCCCACCATCACCGTGCACCGGCTGACCAAGCGGTATGGCGCGGTGACCGCGGTAGACGAACTCACCTTCGACGTGGTCCCAGGCCTGGTCACCGCCTTCCTCGGCCCGAACGGGGCCGGCAAGACCACTACCCTGCGCATGCTCCTCGGGCTCGTCGCGCCAACCGAGGGCGAGGCGCTGATCGGCGGCCGCCGCTACGCGGACCTGATCAGCCCGAGACAGACGGTCGGCGCGGTCCTTGAGGCGACCGGCTTCCACCCTGGCCGCACCGGCCGCGACCACCTGCGGGTCATCGCCCAGGGGGCCGGCCTCGGCGCCAAGGAAGTGACCGAGGCTCTCGACCGGGTCAGCCTCACCGCCGCCGCCGACCGCCGGGTACGCGGCTACTCGCTCGGCATGCGCCAGCGCCTTGGCCTAGCCGCCGCGCTGCTCGGCGACCCCCAGGTGCTCATCCTCGACGAGCCCGCCAACGGCCTCGACCCGGCGGGCATCGCGGAACTGCGTGACCTGCTGCGCGGCCTCGCCGCGGAGGGCCGCACCATTCTCATGTCCAGCCACGTGCTCAGCGAGGTCGCGCAGACCGTCGACCGGGTCATCATCATCGCCGCGGGCCGGCTCCGTCACGCAGGCCCGCTCACCGACCTGACCGCTCAGGGGGAGACGCTCGAGGCCGCCTTCCTCCGGCTGACCGGAACCACCCAAGCCCCCGGCGCCGCCGCGCCGGCCCGCGGCTGAGCAGGCAAAGGAGCAACTCCAAGATGCACACCCTGGTCCGCACCGAGGTGCTGAAGCTGCGCACCGTCCGTTCCCCGTGGCTGCTGCTCGGCGCCGTGCCGCTCCTGGTGATCGCAGGCATCAGCGGCCTGGTTATCTCGAATCCGGGCGCGCTTGCCGACCCGGGCACCCAGTCGAAGGCGCTCGCCCACGTGGGCATCGCCGCGCTCTTCACCCTGGCCTTCGGGATCCTGGCGGTAGCCGGCGAGTACCGGCACAAGACGATTACCGACAGCTACCTGACCACCCCCCGCCGCGCCCCGGTGGTCGGCGCGAAGCTCATCGTCTACGCCGTCTTCGGCGCACTGGCTGGCCTGGCCGCGAGCATCGTCGGCCTCGCCGTCGCCGCGGCCTGGTGGTCGGCCAAGGGCGTGCCGTTCGGCTGGGGCGACTCGGCGATGTGGACCACGATCGGCGGCGGCATCGCCGGATGCGCCGCGCTCGCCGCCATCGGCGTCGGCCTGGGCGCGCTGGTCCGCAACCTGGTGGGAGCGATCGCCATCGCGCTGGCCTGGATCGCGGTGGTCGAGGGCATCGTCGGCCAGCTGGTCGGCGGCCTGGCCCGCTGGCTGCCGTTCAGCGCCAGCCAGGCTCTCGGCGCGGCCAGCGGCAAGGGCATGGTGGCCGCGCAGCAGCTGCTGCCCCGCTGGGGCGGCGCAGCGGTGCTCGCCGCTTACACCGCGCTGTTCGCCGTGACGGCCATCGCCACCTCGGTCCGCCGCGACGTCGCGTAAAAAAGATCGGCCCGTGATAACAGCAAGAAGCGCCGAGCGCACCGCCTCACGAGCAAGATGGTGGATAGTTCTGTACACCCCGGTGTACAGAACTATCCACCATGTCTACTTTTCCTCGACCTTGACGACCGCCATCGGGCGGTCCCAGAAGCCGAAGGTCTCGACGATCGAGGAAACCCCGGCATTGGGCGCCCCGGCCACCACGATCTGCACCGAGTCGATGGACTTGATGAGCTGAACCGGGGTGTCCAGGTCGTCCGGTACTTCCTGCGGTATGGCGTCCGGGTGGCTGGCGGGCAGCCGCCAGCCGGTGCCCTTGGCGATCGCCTCCTTGCCCGCCGCGGCGAGGTCGCGGTACGTCCGCCAGCCGCGGTCGGTGATCGCCTGCCTGACGTCGTTCTTGGACCAGCCGTGCTTGTCGAACATCCAGGCGTGCTCGGAGTTGAGCACGATGAACCCGGCCGCGTTCGGCCGCACCAGCGCGCCGGTGCGGCACAGCGAGTCGGCGAGGTCCGTCACGAGCTGCTCCGGCACGATGGTGTGCCGGGCCTCGACGTGCAGCACCGAGCGGATGACGGTCGAGGTCACCGCGCTGTCGGCCGGGTCGAACCCGTTGTCGGCGGCGAGCGACGGCCAGGGAGAGTCCTCCTCGTTCTCCGCGATGAAGCAGGAGTACTTGCCCGGGTTGCCCTGGGTCGCCTGGTCGAACACGTGCGGCTTCAGCCCGAGGGCGTTGATCGCGCCGAGCCTGATGGCCCGGCCGACGGTGGCGTTGGCGCGGAACCCGGACCCCCACACGTTGCCGCGGGAGTTGAAGCCGAGCGTCGTCCGCAGCGGCCCGAACAGCACGGAGAACGGCGCGGTGCCGGTGGTCGACTGCCAGATCGCCCGGGGCACCATGCCGTCCGCCAGGAACGCGTCCCACGCGGCGAGCACGACGGGCAGGTACTCGGGCAGGCAGCCGGCCAGCGCCGCGTTGATCGCCGCGAGCCGCACCGTCAGCGCCTTGTTCAGGTGCGGCATCGGGAGGATCACCTCGTCCGGGTCCCTGGACGTCGTCGCGAGGAACTCGTCCAGGTACGACGCGGTGACCGGGACGACGGGCAGGCCGTCGGTCCAGCCGCGAAGGTGGTAGTACTCCATCGCGCGGCGGACCTCATCAGCGTCGGCCAGGGAGTCGTCGTCGATCACCGGCGGCTCATCGCTCATGACGTGCGGTCTCCTCTCAGCCGGCCTGCGCCGGCGGGCCTGCAGTCAGCCGGCCGGGGTCGGCGGGCGAATGGTCAGGCCCGCGCCGAGCACGCGGACGATCTCCGGCAGCGCCTGCGCGGCGATCTCGTCGATCTCCTCCTGAGTGCGGCTGGCGATCGGGTGCGGCACCGTCACGTACTGGTACCCGGGGAACCCGAGCGACCGGGCCATCGCCTCCGCGGTGATCTTGAAGGCGTGGGTGCAGATGCTCACGGCGGGGATGCCGGCCCGCTCAAGCACGATTCCATCGGCCAAACTGGCCGCGCTGCACGAGCCTCAATCACCGATCGCGGCGACCGCGAAGTCGCAGTTGTGCAGCATCTGCTGGACGACCGATTCCTCGACTGGCGTGCCGAAGTAGCCCTTGCGGAACATCCGGACCTCCCGGACGCCGTACTTCTCCCGCAGCTCGCGGCCCACTGCGTGCAGCAGCACCGTCGCGTTCGGTTTGGTGTTCTCGAGCAGCCCCACGGTGAGGCCCGCGAGCGACTGCGGCCGCGGCATGGCGAGCGAGGTGTTGGTCCCCCGGTCACCGTCGCCGGTCGGGTCGAGCAGTGGTTCACGCATCGAAGATGGTCACCTCCTGACCAGGTTGCGGGCCTTGGCGGCCACGTTCGACGGGGTCAGCCCGTAGTACTCGTACAGCTCGGCGGGCACGCCGACCTCGAGGTCCTTGTCCGGCAGCGCGACCTGGTCCAGGCGCACGCTCAGCCCGGCGCGGGCCACCGTCTCCGCGACGATGGTGCCGAGCCCGCCGACCACGCTGTGCTCCTCGACGGTGAGCACCCGCCCGGTCTTCTCCGCGCTGGCCAGCAGGGCGGCCTCGTCGTACGGCCGCAGGTAGGCGGCGTCGAACACGTCCGCCTCGATGCTGTCGTGCTCGAACAGGGCCTCCGCCGCGGCGGCGGCGAGCCCGGTGCCCATGCCGTGCCCGATGAGCGTGACGTCGCCGCCGGAGCGCAGCCGCGGCCACTTGCCGAACTCGTACTCGGGCGCCTCGTCGTAGACCTTCGGCGCGGCCTCGGCGATCCGGATGTAGACCGGGCTCTCCAGGTCCGCGGTGGACCGCATCAGGCTGATGCAGGACGCGGCGTCGGCGGGGGAGAGCACCACGGTGTTGTTCATCGTCCGCGCGATCGCGATGTCCTCCACCGCGTAGTGCGACGTGCCGAAGTACCCCATCGCCAGGCCGGACAGCCGGCCGACCAGGCGCACGGGCAGGTGGTTGTAGTCCACGTCGGTGCGCCACTGCTCGCAGGTCTTCAGCATGCCGAACGGCGACATCGAGTAGACGTAGGGGATCAGCCCCGCGCTGGCCAGCCCGGCCGCCAGGGAGACCGAGTTCGTCTCCGCGATGCCGCACTCGATGTACCGCTCGGGGAACTTCTCGATGAACTCGGCGACCGTGTTGGACATGTCGGCGGCCAGCGTGACGATCCGCTCGTCCTGCGCGCCGAGCTCGGTCACCGCGTACCCGGCCGGGTTCGCGGTCATCGCGGTCTCGCGCTCGACGTCGCTGAAGACGTCGACCATTTTTCTAACCACGGGCTTCTTCTCAGCCATGCGACAACTCCATCCGGGCCGAGATCTCGGCGACTACGTCCGCGTACTGCTCGTCGTTGAGCAGGCCGAGGTGCCAGGCCTGCGGCTGCTTCTCCATGAACTCGACGCCGTGGCCCTTCTTCGTCCGCGCGATGATCGCGACCGGCTCCTCACTGGCGGGATCGGGCAGCTCGTCGAACGTCTTCAGCAGGGCCGGCGCGTCATGGCCGTCGATCTCCCGCACCGTCCAGCCGAAGGCCTCGAAGCGCTTGCCGAGCGGCTCGATGTTCATCGCCTGCGAGGTGGGCCCGGCACCGGAGAATCCGTTCGCGTCCGCGATCAGGACCAGGTTGCCGAGCTTGTAGTGCGAGGCGGCCATCGCGGCCTCCCACACCTGGCCCTCCTGCAGCTCGCCGTCGCCGGTCAGCACGAAGGTCCGGTAGTCGCGGCCGGTGAGCCGGGCCGCGATCGCCATGCCCGCGCCGACCGACAGGTTGTGCCCGAGGGAGCCGGACGAGAAGTCGACGCCGGGGGCCAGCTTCATGTTCGGGTGGTCGTTCACCGGCGAGCCGACCTTGCCGAACTGCTTGAGCCAGTCGTGGGGGTAGTAGCCGAGGTCAGCGAGCACCGGCCACAGCCCGGTGGCCACGTGGCCCTTGCCGAGCAGGAACCGGTCCCGGTCCGGCCAGTGCGGCTCGCCCGGGCGCAGCCGTAGGGCGCGGTAGTACAGGGCGGCCACGAGCTCGGCGGAGGAGAACGTGGACGAGTAGTGGCCGAGCCCGGCCTGCGCGATCAGGTCTATCGTCTGCAGTCTGATCCAGTCGGCCCGGCGCAGGAGCTCTGTAGCGGTGAGCGGGCGCCCCCGCTCCAGGGTGGTGTCTGCTGGCATGACGCCAGCCTAAATACGGTGCAACTTGTTGACAATATGGCCCGTTGTCAGCGCGAGGCATAGGGGACTGTGCCTGCCCACAAGATCGCGTAGCGAAATCTGTGGTATTGATGCCCCTCATAAGACCGGTAAATGTATCAGGCGGCGCCCGTTGACCCGAGCCCCGTCTGGCTATGTGCTGCGAAGACAACATTCGACGTGCTCTGATGCTGGTCCGGCGATAGAGACCGAAGCGAGACCCAATCTTTGTTAACAGGCGTGTTGACAATCCCTTGGACCCCAAACAACCCTGTGGGGCAGAGTGATCTGGTAGACCCGAGATGTAAATGCGAGGGTGCATGGACAGGATAAGCAGACGGAATCCCCGGGCGGCACGGGTCGCATTCGGGGGCCTGGCGGTGGGCGCGGCGCTGCTGCTCGCGGCCTGCTCCTCGAGCAGCAGTACCAGCAGCAGCGCGCCGGCCAGCAGCGCGCCGGCCAGCGCAGCGACAAGCGCGGCGAGTTCGGCGGCAGCGTCCGGCGCGGATATCTCCGCGCTCACGGCCGACGTCAACAAGTACGCCGCGACGCCGAGTTTCAGTGACTACGGCCCCAGCTACGGCGGCAAGATTCCCAGCATCGCGAACCTGGCCGGGAAGAAGATCATGATCATCCCGGGCGTCAGCGCGCTGGCCGCGTGCGAGGAGATCGCGCAGGCGGCCTCGGATATCGCCAAGGCCTCGGGCATGGTGCCGACGATCTTCAACAACACGGGCACGACGGCCGAGCACAACACCGCGATCGAGAACGCGATCCACCAGGGATACGCGGCGATCATCATGGGCTGCGCGATGGACCCGTCGACCAGTGCGCCGGCGATCGCCGCGGCCCAGAAGGCCGGCCTCGTGGTGGGCACCTACGGCGGGACCCCGGACATGGACCAGCGCGCCGGGACCACCTACAACACCGATGACCCCTACGCGCTCGACGCCACGCTGGCGACCGAGCAGGCCATCGAGCAGCACAACGGCCAGCCGTTCAACGCCATCGCGATCACGTCGACCGCGACCGGGCCCGCCACGGCGATCGAGGAGGCCGCGATCCAGGCCGAGCTGGCCAAGGACTGCCCGAAGTGCACGCTGTCCGCGGTGAACGTAGAGGTGCCGAACTGGCAGACGCAGATCGCCAGCACGGTCACCTCGCAGCTGCTGCAGCACCCCGGCGTGAACGTCCTGTTCCCCGACTACGCGGGCGAGCTGACCTACGTGCTCGCGGGCATCCAGGCCGCGCACCGCACCGACGTGAAGACGTACCTCGCCTTCGGCGGCGGGACCCCGTTCGTCCAGCTGCAGACCGCCAGCCCGGGCAAGGACATCATCCAGAGTGACGTCAGCGAGTCACCGCCGTGGACGGGCTACCTGCTGTTCCTGCAGGCCGTCCGCGGACTGGAGAAGCTGCCCCCGATCTCCTACGACAAGGCCATCGGCCCGGACCTGATCATCACGCCGGATAACGCCGTGAGCGTCCTCCAGACGGGCGGCTTCGGAGACGACTGGGTCAACGGCTTCCGCGACCTGCTCGGGCTGCCCGCCCTGTCCGGCAGCGCGCTGCACGCGGCGTCGACCCTGAACGGCGCGATGACCGGCAAGGCGTAAGCAGTATCTCCCGGGGGGCGACCCCCGGACGAGTGCTCCAATCTTGCCGTTGTCCGACAGTTGGATCCATGTCGGCGGGCCAAGATTGGAGTACTCGACCCCCGATGTCGTGCCGTCCGGGCCTGATCGCGAAAACCGCGATCTTATCAGGCCCGGGCGGCACGACGAAGCCTTGTGGTGACCCGGGTGGTCATCCTTACCTGACAGACCCGGTAGTCATCCCTTTATGACAGAACGGAGGCGTGCGTTGCCGGTCACGGACAACGGAACGCCGGGCGATCCAGACAAGCGCGTCAGCCTGCAGGCCCCTTCCGCACCAGGCGAGCAGGCAGCGCCGCCCGCGGTTGAGGTGCGCGGCATCTCCAAAGAATTCGGCAGCAACCGGGCACTGGACTCGGTCGACCTGCGCATCGGTCTCGGTGAGGTGCTCGGGCTGCTCGGGCAGAACGGCTCGGGCAAGTCGACGCTGGTCAAGGTGCTTGCCGGGGTCTACGACCCGGAGCCGGGCGGACGCCTGTTCGTGGGCGGCGAGGAGGTCGCGCTGCCGCTGGCCCCCGGCCAGGCGAGCCAGATCGGGCTGAGTTTCGTCTACCAGAACCTGGCGCTCGCGCCCGGGCTGAGCGTCCTTGAGAACCTGACGCTCGGCCAGCGCATCGGCGGCGGCCTGAGCTCGTGGCAGCCGATCAACTGGATCGCGGAGCACCGGACCGCCGCGGCCGTGCTCGACCGCTACGACGTCAAACTCGACCTGGACCAGCGGACGGGCGAGCTGGCACCGGTCGACCAGGCCCGGCTGGCGATCGTCCGGGCCGCGGAAGACCTCCGCCGGTACCGCACGCGAAGCGGCTACAAGCACTCGGTCCTCGTACTCGACGAGCCCACCGTGTTCCTCCCCGAGGAGGAAGTCGACCGGCTCTTCGACCTCATCAGGACCGTCGTGGCCGAGGGGGCGGCGGTGCTGTTCATCTCGCACGACCTGACCGCGGTCCGCTCGATCACCGACCGGGTCGTCGTGCTGCGGGACGGGCGGGTCGTCGGCGAGGAGGTAACCGCCGACATCCAGGAGGAGAAGCTGGTCGACCTCATCGTCGGGGCGCCGGCCCGCGCGGGCGAGAGCGCTCCGGCGGTCATCGCCCCGGTCGAAGACCAGCAGGCGGTCGCGGCGACGCTGGCGGCGATGGAGTCCGCGGGCGACGTGGACGTGGCGGCGGGCGAGAACGTGGCCGTCGGGCACCTGACCGACGAGCGGCTGCACGACCTGTCGTTCGAGATCGGCGCCGGGGAGATCCTCGGCGTGGCCGGCCTCATCGGCTCCGGCGCCGAGGACCTGCCGTACCTGCTGTTCGGCGCGCGGCCTGCCGACCGCGGCACGCTGCGCCTGGGGGCCGAGACCGTGGACGTCGGCGCGCTGAGCCCGCCGCGCAGCATGCGCGAGCGCATCGCCCTCGTCCCCGCGGACCGCGCGGTGCTCGGGCTGAGCCAGTCACTGACCCTGTGGGAGAACATCGTCATGCTCGTCGAGGGCGAGCATTACCGGCGTGGCGTCTTCCACCGCGGCGAACTGGTCACCCTCGCCCGCGAGGCCATCGACCGGTTCCTGATCCGGCCGCCGCAGGCGCGCAACATCATGTCCACGTTCTCCGGCGGCAACCAGCAGAAGGCGCTGATCGCGAAGTGGCTGCTCGCCCGGCCGAGGCTGCTGCTGCTGCACGAGCCGACCCAGGGCGTGGACGTGGGCGCCCGGCGTGACATCTACCGTTTCGTGAAATCAGCCGCCGACTTGCATCACATGGCGGTGCTCTGGGTGACAACGGAGTTCGGTGAGCTCGCGGAGGTCTGCGACCGGGTGATCGTCGTCACCCAGGGACGGCACACCGCGACGCTCGCCGGAGAAGAGCTGACCGAGGAAGCCATCAGTGCCGCCGCGTTGCGGCAGACCAGGGAGGACACATGAGCGCGCCAGCTCCAGTCGACCCAGCTCCAGTAGACACAGCCCGGCGGGAGGAGCACCGGGCGGAGCTTTCCGCGCCCGCGGCGCTGCTGCGCACGGGGGTGCAGCGGTACGCGATCCTGATCGTGTTCGCCATCATGGTCGCCGTGTTCGGGATAGACCTCCCCTCCACCTTCCTCTCAATCGGCAACCTCTCCAACATCCTCGGCGGCCAGGCGGTGCTGTTCATCCTGGTGATGGCCGTGCTCCTGCCGACCGTCGTGGGCGACTTCGTCGACCTGTCGCTCGGCTCCTCGCTCGGCCTGTCCGCGATGACCCTGGCCGTGCTCAACGTGCAGCACCACTGGCCGGTCCTGCTCGCCTGCCTGGCGGGGATCGGCGCGGCGCTGATCGTCGGCCTGATCAACGTCTTCTTCGTGGTGTACTTCGACAACGACCCGTTCATCGTGACGCTCGGCACGATGACGATCGTGCAGGGCGCCATCTACATCGTCTCCGGCTCCAACAGCGTCGGGATCGTCTCCACCAACCTGTCGAACTGGATCTTCACGAACGAGTTCCTGTCGATCCCGCTCGAGTTCTACTACGGCCTGGCGATCTTCCTCGTCGTCTGGTACGTGCTCAGCTTCACCCCGACCGGGCAGAAGGCCCTGGTGATCGGGCAGTCGCGCGAGGTGGCCCGGCTGAGCGGCGTGCGGGTCAACCGCCAGCGGTCCTGGGCCTACATCCTCGGCGCGGGCGTCGCCGCCATCGCGGGTATCGCCTACGCGGGCACCAACGGGACGGTGGACCCGACGGCGGGCAGCGCCCTGATCCTGCCGGCCTACGCGGCGGTCTTCCTCGGGGCGACCGCGATCAAGCCGGGCCGCATCAACGCGCTCGGCGCGCTGATCGCGGTCTACTTCCTGGCGACGGGCACGGCCGGACTTGAGCTGCTCGGCGCGCAGACCTACTTCCAGCAGATCTTCTACGGCGTCGCGCTGGTCGCGGCGGTCACCATACCGAAGGTGAACCGCGAGCGCTTCTTCAAGCGGCGCCGGACTGCCTGATGAGCGTCGTCGACGACCTCTTCTCGGTTGACGGCAAGGTCGCGCTCGTCACCGGGGGAGCCTCCGGCCTCGGCTACGCGTTCGCCGAGATCCTGGTCCAGGCCGGAGCGAACGTGGTCATCGCGGACTGGGACGCCGACGCGCTCGAGCAGGCGGTCACCTCCCTCGCCGGCGCTGGCGTCGCGGCCGGACGAGAACCGCCAAGCCGCGGCCGGTCGACCACCGGGGGCATGACAGGGGCGCCCCTGGTCAACGGCCGCACCGTGGACGTCAGCGACCCGAAGGCCACCCGCGACCTCGTTGACCGCCTCGTCGCCACGCACGGCCGCATCGACATCGTCTTCGCCAACGCGGGCATCGCCCGCGGCCGCCCGCCGCTGCTGCCCGAGGGCTGGCTGGACGACATGGACATGGCCGCGTACAACGCGCTGATCGACGTGAACCTGCACGGTGTCGTCTACACCGTGCAGGCCGCCGCCCGGCACATGAAGCGGCAGCGCTCTGGCTCGATCGTGACCACCGCCTCCACGGCGGGGATGCGCAACGACCCGTACACGCCGTACTCGTACGCGATCGCCAAGGCCGCCGTCGTTAACTTCACCAAGCAGGCCGCGCACGACCTGGCCCGCTGGGGCGTCCGGGTCAACGCGATCGCTCCCGGCCCGTTCAAGACCAACCTGGGCAGCGCCAACCGCACCGTGAACACCAGCACCGGCGCCGCCAGAGCCGCGGACGGCGCGACCCCGACCGGCGCGAGCAACGAGGACATGTGGAAGGCGGTGATCCCGCTGGGCCGGATGGGCGACCCGAAGGAGATCCGCGGCCTCGCCCTGCTCCTCGCATCAGACGCGGGAAGCTTCATGACCGGCGGCATCTACCCCATCGACGGCGGCGCCCTCCTCCAGGGCCCCTCCCTCCCCTCCCTCCCACCCCTCCCCTAACCCAAGCCCCACAGGCCCCAGTAGGAAAAGATTGGGTGCACTTACGACCAAATATGGGCACTAGCTGCACCCAATCTTTGATCGGTGACGTGCGGGACGGGGATCGTCAGGCTGCGCTTCCCGTGTCGCTCACGGGAAGCCGCAGCGTCCGGTCACCGAAGTCGGCCACCAGGTCGAGCCGGCCCCCGAGGGCTTCAACGTAGCGGGCGATGACGTCAAGCGAGGTCACCTCGCCATGCTCAATCTGCGAGATCCGGGCGATGCTCACGCCGAGCTCGGCGGCGATCTCCCGCTGGGTTACGCCCATTTCCTTGCGCGCGTCAGCCAGCTGGGTGCCACGCGCGAGGGCGAGCATCTTCCGTCCACCGGACTCAATCTCAGCCGCAGACACGCCGGCAGCGTGCAGTTCGCGCTCTAGCTCTTCCCAGTCCCGCGGTTCCCGCTTAGGCACGTCACTCATCTCCGTCCGTCGTGTACTCGATGTAGAGCCGCTCGGCGATGGGGATGTTATCCCGGTACCAGCGCTTCCAGTTGCCTGCCTTATCGCCGCCGAGGAGGAGCAAGGCAGAGCGAGTAGGGTCGAACGCGAAGATGATTCTGATCTCCGAACGAGCCTCGCGGTCGCCACGATGAGATAACAGCAAGACGCGCTCCGGCGCCCGGCGCCCCGGTAGCCCGCGTTACGCCGCGTACTCCGTCTCGCCGACGAACGCGGCCCACAGCCCGGCGTACACGCCGCCGCGCGCGACCAGCTCGTCGTGCGTGCCGGTCTCGGCCACGCGGCCGTGGTCCATCACGATGATCCGGTCGGCGCGCGCCGCCGTGGTCAGCCGGTGCGCGACCACGATGGTGGTGCGCCGCGCGGACAGCGCGTCCGTCGCCGCGTTCACCGCCGCCTCCGACGCCAGGTCGAGCGCGGCGGTCGCCTCGTCGAGCAGCAGGATGTCCGGGTCGGCGAGCTCCGCGCGGGCCAGCGCGATGAGCTGCCGCTGCCCGGCGGACAGGTTGCGGCCCCGCTCGCCGACCTCGTGGTCGTAGCCGCCGGGCAGGCGCGTGATCATCTCGTGCGCGCCCACCGCCTGCGCCGCCCCGACGATCTCGTCAAGCGACGCGGAGGGCCGCGCGTAGGCGATCGCGTCCGCCACCGTGCCGCTGAACAGGTACGCCTCCTGCGGCACCACGCCGAGCCGGTGCCGGAACGCCGTCAGGTCATAGGACCGCACGTCGACGCCATCCACCAGGACAGCGCCGCCGGTCACGTCGTAGAACCGCGCGATCAGCTTCACGATCGTGGACTTGCCCGCGCCGGTCTGCCCGACCAGCGCCACCGTCTCGCCCGGCGCGATGGTGAACGAGACACCGGAGATGGCCTCGCCCGCCCGCGCGTTCTCGCCAGTGTTGGATTGTGCTTGGCCGCTCAACGCCGACCCGGTGGTGTAGGCGAACCGCACGTCCCGCAGCGAGATCTCGCCACGGAAACCAGCCGCGGGCACCGGCACCACGTCGTCCGGCGCCGCCGACGGCACGGAGGTGTGCAGCCGCAGCAGGTCCTTCATCCGGGCCAGGCCGACCGACGCCTGCTGGTACCCGTCGAACACCTGCGACAGCTGCTGTATCGGGGAGAACACCATGTCGATGTAGAGCAGGTAGGCGATCAGCGCGCCGACCGACAGCGCGCCGGACCGCACCTGGCCCACCGCCACCACGAGCACGGCCGCCGAGGCGAGGGTGGACAGCGCCTGCACGAACGGGAAGTACAGCGCGATATACCGTTGCGCCCGCAGCCGCGACTCCCGGTAGGCGAAGGAACGCCCGGCGAACCGGTCCCGGTTAGTGCCCTCCCGGCGGAACGCCTGGGTGACGCGCAGCCCGGCCACGTTCTCCGCCAGGTCCGCGTTGACCACCGAGATCCGCTCCCGCGCCTCGGTGTACGCCTTGGACGACTTCATGCGGAACACCACGGTTACCACGGCGAGCACCGGCACGATCGCCAGGACGAGCAGCCCGAGCCTGAAGTTGATCACCAGCATCGCCGTGAGCACCCCGACGAAGGTGAGCAGCGAGTTCACCATCGTCACCAGGCCGGTCTGCAGGAACGTGGACAGCGCGTCCACGTCGCTGGTCATCCTGGTCATGATCCGGCCGTTCAGCTCGCGCTCGTAGAAGTCGAGCCCGAGCCGCTGCAGCTGCGCGAACAGCTTGACCCGCAGCGTGTAGAGCAGCCGCTCGCCGTTACGGCCGACGACCATGGTCGAGGCGATGTTGATGACCCAGTCGGCGAACACGACCGCGAGGCCCGCCAGGGCCAGCGCGACGACCACGTGGAACGCCTTCGCCTGCACACCGGAGTCGATACCGCCGCGGACCAGGGCGGGCAGCGCCAGGTTGGCGGCGGCGTCGAGCCCGTCGAGCACGAGCCCGGCGATCAGCGCCAGCGCGATCGGCGCGAGCAGCTTGCGCAGCGTGAACCGGTGCTCCGCGGCCCGCGCCTTCGCCAGGTCAACCCTCGGCTCGTCCTTGATCGGCGGCAGCGCCTCCACCCGGGCGAGCAGTTCCGGGCTCGGCGGCACGGAGCCGATCATCCCGTCCATGTGGGTGCCGCCCGCCGCGCTGCGCCCGCGCCCCCCGCGCCCCGCCGCGCCGCCCCCGGCTCGTCCGATGGCCGGCGTCGCCGTGAGCGCGCGCGCCGCCGCCGCATCCGTCCGCGCCGATACCGAACGGGCGCGTGGCTTCGCCTCCGCCGTGCCGTCCTCCGGCCCGGCGGCGCCCGGTATTTCCGCCGCGGTCCGGCCCGCGGCACCGGGCAGTTCCCCGGCGTCCGCGCCCTCGACCCCCTCGCCTGGCCCGGTGATCAGCACCCGGTACAGCTCGCACCGCTGGGTGAGCTCCTTGTCGGTGCCGATGTCCGCCACCCGGCCGTCGGCGGTGAGCACGGCGATCCTCATCGCGAGGTTGAGCGTGGACTTGCGGTGCGCGATCAGCAGCGTGGTCCGGCCCGCCATCACCCGGTGCAGCGTGGCGTGGATCTCCGCCTCGATCCGGGGATCGACGGCGGAGGTGGCGTCGTCGAGCAGCAGCAGCCGCGGGTTGGTGATCAGCGCCCGGGCGAGCGCGACCCGCTGCCGCTGCCCGCCCGACAGGGTGAGCCCCTGCTCGCCGACCACGGTGTCGTAGCCGTCGGGCAGCTCGCGGATGAACTCGTCCGCCTCGGAGGCCTTCGCCGCCGCGACGACCTGTTCCCTGGTGGCGTCGGGCCGCCCGTAGGCGATGTTGGCCGCGACGGTGTCGGAGAACAGGAAGGACTCTTCCATCACCATGCCGATCGCGGACCGCAGCGACTCCTGGGTGACGTCGCGGACGTCGTACCCGCCGATCCGCACCGCGCCGCCGCGCACGTCGTAGAACCGGGGCAGCAGCAGCGACAGCGTGGACTTGCCTGAGCCGGACGGCCCGATGACCGCGACGGTCTCACCAGGCCGGATGGTCAGCGACAGCCCGCGCAGCACCGGCTGCGACGGCACGTAGCCGAACTTGACGTCGTCGAACTCGATGCCGTTCGCGTCCGCGGGCAGCTGCGCCGCGTCCGGCTTGTCGGTGATCGTCGGCTTGGAGTCGATGACCTCGAACACCCGGATGACGCTGGCGCGCGCCTCCTGCCCGATCGTCACCAGGCTGGTCAGGATCCGCACCGGCCCGGTGAGCTGGGCCAGGTAGCTGGAGAAGGCGAGGAAGGTGCCGAGCGTGACGTCGCCGCGGATGGCCAGCCAGCCGCCGAGCGCGAGCACCCCGACGAGGCCGAGGTTCGGTATCGCGGTGAGCGCGGGGTTGTACCTGGCGGTGAACCGGATCATCCGCAGCCGGGAGCCGAACAGTGTCCTGCTCGCCTCCTCCATCCGGCCCATCTCCTGCTCTTCCTGGCCGAACCCCTTGACCACGCGGACCCCGCCGATCGCCTCGTCGACGATCCCGGCGACATCGCCGACCACCTGCTGCGCGTGCCAGCTGGCCGGGAACAGCTTGGCCCGCGAGGACTGCGCGATGAGCCACAGGGCCGGGGCCACCGCGAGCGCGACGAGGGAGAGCAGCGGCGACAGCGTGATCATGATGACCATCGAGAAGACGAAGAGCAGCAGGCTGCCGAGAATCAGCGGCACCCACTGCAGCAGCCCCTGCACCATGTTGATGTCGGAGATCGACCGGCCGACGAGCTGCCCGGTGTGGATCTCGTCCTGCCGCGCCCCGTCAAGCCCGGACAGCGACTCGAACAGCTCGGTGCGCATCTCGTGCTGCACGTCGAGCGCCATCTTCCCGCCCCGGTACCTGCGCAGGTAGACGCCGATGAACCCGGCGATGGCAGCGGCGGCGAGCGCGATCGCGAGCGGCCAGACCGAATCGCGGTGGGTGACGATGACGTTGTCGATGATCGACCGCTGCAGCAAGGGAATCAGCAGCGCCGTGGCCGTGTACAGGACGGATCCGCTGAGGGAGATGATCACGTCCCGCTTGAACCGCCAGCAGTACACCGCCAGCCGCCGTATCCAGCGCGCCTCGTTCGCCTGCTGCTGCACCTCGCCGTGCCGAGTTCCGCTCTCGCTCATGCCTCTCCGCGTCGCATCGTTCCCGCCCCGTTGCGGTCCCGGATCGCGATCCACGTCACCGGGCCTACCCCGCGCCAACGTCAGCAACGCCGCGGAGACATAATTCATTTCCCGAGCTAACGATTTTTTCACGCGACGAGTCCGGGGCGCGCCAGGCCCGTCAGGCAGCGTCGAGCGTGATCGCCCGGGCCGGCGTCATGGCATCGGCGGCGGTCACCCGCACTGCTGCTGATCATGCCTGCGCGGGCTCCCCGATACAGTCCTGGTGATGTCGTGCCACAGCCCGGTCTGGTCTTGCAGGCCGTCGGCGGCGATGGCGGCCTGGATCAGCGCGGTGGCGCGGGCCGCGGCCTCGTCCCTGATCGCGACCGCATCGGCGAGCCGGCCGTTCGCGGCCCGGTACTCCAGGGCGCTCGCGTTGTACCGGGCCACCGCGGCGCTCAGCCGCGGATCGGCGCCGGCCGGCGCCGTCAGCGGCACCGGGTTGCCCGATGAGTCGAGCCGCGGCGGCACCGGAAACAGGGTCAGCGACGGCGTCCCCGCCTGCGGCGCGGGCCCTTGAATGACGGCCAGCTGAGCCCGCATCGCGGACCAGGCCCGCTGCGCCTGCGTGAGGGCGCGCAGCGACAGCGACTGCGCCCGCTCGAGCGCGCCGGCGTACCCCGGGCCGCTCAGGCCGCTGCCGAGCGCCAAGGCGGCGGCCAGGTACCGGTCATAGGCCCGCGCTAGCGTGGCCGCGGCATCGTCAACCCGCCCATGGAACGCCTGGCCCGCTCCGGAGTCCCAGAACTGCGCCGTGCACAGCGACCGTAGCCAGCTGACGTCCGCGCTGATCTGGTCGGCGACCTGCTGCAGCCGCCTGCCGACGCGGGCGACCTCGACCGGGTCGCCCGGTACCGGGTCGGCGGCGGCGAGCGGCGTCCAGTCGGCGGGCCGGCTCATGGCAAGCCCATCGCCTTTTCCAGCGCGTCGGCGAGCTGCGCGTCGGTTTTCTCGTAGGAGCTGGCGGCCAGCGCGGACAGTCGCGCCACGCTCGACAGCTGGGCAAGGAGCGCCTCCCGCTGCGAGCGCCACCCGGTGACGCACGACTGGAGCGCCGACGCCAGCTCACCGGAGCCGAGGAACGCGCCGTCCCCGCCGGTACCCGCGGACGCGTCCGACACCTCGTGCTCCACCCAGCTCAGCCTGCCGGGCACCTGCCAGATCCGGCCGAGATCCGCCATGAGCCGCCCGTCCACCTTCAGCCCTCCCTGCCTCATCTACCTGAACGATGCCGCCGCCAATATGGTTCAAACCGGGCGTCTTGATATCAGCCGGCCGACCGTCTGCCTGATCAGCGCGACGCGGTCGGCGAGTGGCCCCGCGGGCACCTCCACCAGCCGGAACCCCCGCTCCCTGTACACCTGCTCGTGGATCCGCTCGAAGCGCAGCGCGTCCTCGAAGCTGATCCGCCTGGCGGCCGTAGCCGCCACGTTGCCCTGGTTGCGGATGAAGAACGCCGTCGTTTCGTAGCCGCCCTCGGCCACCGCCCGGTCGATCTCGCCTGCGAGCACTGGCGACGGACTGGCCCCAAGGTACCGGCTCAGCGCCAGCGTGCACACCGGCGAGCGGTCGAAGAACACCGCGGCACCGCCGCCCGCCAGGACGGACTCCTGCCGCCGCCGCTGCAACGCGAGGACCTTGCCGATGAAGTCCCGGTCCTGCCAGGGTTCGGCCAGGCCAAGGGCATGCCCGAGCGCGATGACGTCGGTCGCGGCCTCCTCGATGACCGGGTGCCCGCTCACCTCGAGCAGCCGCAGCACGGCGGTTTTCCCTGACCCGGGGCCCCAGGGAGAATGTACGACGGCATGGCGGTTCCTTCGTGATTCGTGCGACTCGTGATTCGTGCGACGGATGGGCAGGCGCAAGGTCCTCTAGGTGGCAGGAGACGCCTCTGTGGGACAAGAGACCTGAAGGTAGAAGGCCCGCGGAAACCGTCTCCTTCCGGACCCAGCGGATCGAGCAGATCCCCGGCGCATCGCGTCGTGGTCGTGGCTGTCGAAGTAGCAGCCCTCATGCGAGTACTCGCCTCGCCGGTAGCGCTGAGCCCGCGGGAACAGGAAGCCCTCGATCGTCGCGCGGATGACTTCGCGGCCCTGCGCGCGGAGCACGACGGCGAGTTCGTCGGCCAGCATGGTCTTGCCGGCGGCAGGAGGCCCGTCGACGGCGACCCGTAGCGGGTGCGTGGTCGCGGCGGACCCGACCGCTTCGGACAGTCGCCCAAGGAGATCGTCGCGGTGGACACGGTCGACGTCGACGTCGCCGACGCTGTGACCGGGACCGATAGCTGGCGCGCGTTCCCGGTCACAGCCCACAGCGCGTTGCTAGTACGCTTCGCGGTATGTATCCGGTAACTGCGGCCGGCGTGGTTGGGCGCGCGGCCGAGGTCGCGCTGCTCCACAGGTATTTAAGAGACCTCGCCCGGGGGAGCGGCAGCGCGGTGCTCATCGAGGGGGAGCCCGGCATTGGTAAGACGGCCCTGGTGCGGGCCGCGATCGCGAGCCTGCCACCGGGTCGCCGCCAGGTCTTTTGGGGAGCGGGCGATGAGCTCGGGCAGGAACTGCCGCTGCTGCCGTTCCTTGACGCCCTGCAGGTCCGCCGGCCGGCGGCCGGCGCCCGGCGGGCCGCCATCGCCAGGCTGCTGCGTGGCGAGGTCACCCCTGACCGCGGCGCGGACGTGCCCGCGATGCTGGCCGAGCAGCTCATCGCGCTGACCATCGACGAAACCGCGGCCCGCCCCGTCGCCCTGGTCATTGACGACCTGCAGTGGGCCGATCCCGCCAGCGTCAAGCTCTGGACGCGGCTGGCGCGCACCGCCCGCCAGGTGCCGCTGCTCCTCATCGGGCTGACACGGCCGACGTCGCAGCGGGAAGACCTCCTCGCGTTGCGGCGCACGGTGGAGGAGACGGCCAGGGTCCAGCTCGCCGCGCTGCCCGCGCCCGCCGTTGACCAGCTCGTGGGCGCCCTGGCGGGCGGCCGGCCTGACACCGCGCTGCTGCGGCTGGCGGCCGGGGCGGCGGGTAACCCGCTCTACCTCACCGAGCTGATCGGCGCGCTCGACCGCTCCGGCGGCATCACCGTCACCGCTAGCGGCACCGCCCAGCTCACCGCGGGCGCCGTACCGTCCTCGCTGGCCGGCGCCATCACGGACCGGCTCGGGTTCGTCACCGCGCCCGCCCTGAGGGTGCTGCGCGCGGCGGCGCTCCTCGGCGTGGAGTTCGCGGTCGCCGACCTCACCACCGTGCTCGGCAAGGGCGCGGCGGGCCTTGTCCCCGCTCTCGACGAGGCGCGGGCCGCCGGGGTGCTCACCGGGGGCGGCGAGACACTGGCCTTCCGGCACCCGCTCATCAGGGAGGCGCTCTACGCCGAGTTGCCGCCGGCGGTGCTCGGTGCGTGGCACAGGGACGCCGGGCACGCGCTGGCGTTGGCGGGAGCGCCACCGGACCGAGTCGCCAGGCAACTGCTGCGCGCTATCTCCGGGCCGGATCGCGATGGCGCGCCTGAACCCACGGCCGCCCGTCTCGGCCTCCCGGCCGGCCTGCCCTTCCAGATTGAGCGGCCGACGGCCGGCCCGGTGGCCAGCCGGACCGCTGGCCGGCTGGATGAATGGATGCTTGAGTGGCTGGCCGCGGCGGCGGAGTCGCTGGTAGGCCTGGCGCCGGGAGTCGCGGCCGAGTTCCTCGCCCAGGCGGTGGCCAGTACCGCGAGCGGGTCGCCCCGGCACGGCTGGCTGGCCGGCAAGCTCGCCGACGCCCTGTACAGGACCGGGGACCGGGCCCGCGCGGAGCGGGTGGCAGCGCAGGCCCTCTCCTCGGCCACCGACCCGGACCTGGTTATGGACCTGCACTGGACGCTGGCGCAGTGCCGCATGCTGGCGGGCAGGTCCGAGGAATCCCTGGGCGTCCTCGAGGAGGCGCTGTCCGCGCCGCGGATCACGCAAAGCCAGCGCGCCCGGCTGCGCGCGCTCGCCGCGCGCACCTACCTGTACCTGGGGAGGATCGAGGAGGCCGACCGGGAGGCTAAGGGCGCGCTCGACGCGGCCGCCAAGGTTGGCGACGCGTGGGCGACCGGCTGGGCGCTGCACGTCAGGGCTGCTGCGGCGACCGCAGGGGGCCGCCCCGCCGAGGCGCTGCCGCTGTACGACCGTGCGCTCGCGGTGACCCAGGCCGATCCCGCGCTCACCGACCTCGGGCTGCTGCTGCAGGGCAACCAGGCGGCCGCCCTGGGCAACCTTGACCGCTACGACGAAGCGCTGGCGACGGCGGGGCGGGCACTGCAGCTCGCGGACCAGATCGGCACGGTACTGCGCCGGGCGCAGGCGCACGGGGTTCTCGGCCAGGCGCTGTACGAGACCGGGCGGTGGGACGACGCGCTTGCCGAGCTCACGATGGTGCCTGAGGACCTCAAGGAACCGGTGCTGGCCTGCTATGAGCTGGGTATCGCCGCCCTGATCAGCTTTCACCGCGGCGAGGCGGCCACGGCACGCGGGTACCTCGCCGGCGCGGAACTGCACGCGCAGCGGGCCGGGCAGCTGCCGATCCCGTTCCTGCTGCTCGCCCGTTCCCTGGATCGTGAACAGGCCGGGCTGCCCGCCGAGGCCCTGGCTGTCCTCGCCAGGCCCATCGCGGAGAACGATCCCGCAGAGATCGAGGACCTGCTCGGTGACGCCGTGCGGCTCGCGCTCAAGGCTGGCGACAAGGCGGCCGCGCGAGAGATCGCCGTGCAGACCGCCGCGCTCGCCGACGGAACGGAGATCCCGCACCGGGAGGCGCACGCGCTGTACTGCCGGGGCATGGTCGACCGGGACCCCGGCGCGCTGCTCGTCGCCGCGCGGCGGTACGCCGATGCCGGGCGTCCGCTCCCGCGGGCCAAGGCCCTGGAAGCGGCGGCAGGGTGCCTCGTCGACGCCGGCGACCGCGGGGCGGCCCGGGAGCTGTTCGGGCAGGCGGTCGGGGTGTACGAGGTGCTGGGCGCCGGAGCGGCCCTGAGCCGCGTGCGGGCGGAGTTCCGGGCGCTGGGGATCAGGCAGGGGCCGCACGGCAGCCGCCGGCGGGCGGAAAGCGGATGGGACTCGCTGACCGGCGCCGAGCTGAGGGTCGCGGCGTTCGTGGCGGAGGGGCTGACCAATCCCGAGATCGCCGCGCGGCTCATGGTCTCGCCCCGGACCGTCGCGGGGCACGTGTCGCACATCTTGCGCAAGCTCGGCTGCGCGACCCGGGCCGACATCGCCCGCGAGACCACTCTGCGCGCGCCGCCGCCCGGGACACCCTGGAAACCTCCGCCACGCTAGCCGCCCAACCCAGACCCCGCCCAGGCAAGCTGGGGACGTTAGCCAGCCGGTCCCGGCCGCCGACCGCGTGGTCCCCCGAGTCAACCCGCTGCCTCCTGGTGCGCGAACCCGCAGGCTGGCGCTCCCTCCATGGCCAGAAGTCACGCCACAGCGCCGCCGGCCATTCCCCGGCTCATCACGACCTGGGTGCAGCTTCACCGCGACAAGGAGATCCGGAACCGGCCTAGAACGCGCCGCGCTGGCCTACCTGACCGCCATCAAAGGCTGGAAAGAGCCAGGCTGCAACCACAACAGGTGGCGGACCTCGCGGCAGCTGCGGTGCCAACAATCGTGGGCCGAGTGACAACTATCGTGGCCCGGCACAACACCGCTAGCAGACCGCACACCGCGCCCGCTCGAATGTCAGTGGCTCGTACTAGCATTTGACTAGACACACCAGAAGATCAACTTAATCGAACGGAGCGCGCCGATGGAGTGGCAGGCAGCCGACGGATCCTGGCCGGGCGGTACGCCCGACGGGGACCGCGGCCTGTCCCGCCCGCCCGGCCTGTCCCGCCCGCCCGGTGTGCCCGGGTTCCGCGCAGGGTTCGGTCCCGCCGGCTTCGAGCACGGCGGCCCGTGGGCTACCGCCGCCCCGTCCGCGGCGCTCACGGCTGCCCTGGAGGGCGCCGCGGGACCGGATGATCTGTACCCGGGTGCGGAGACGGACGCGCTGGTCGGGATCGCCCGGCAGTGGGCGGCGGTCGAGTCGTGGGCGGCGGCGGGCAAGCTCGCCGCGCTGCGCGCCATGACCCGCGAGGACAGCGACGGCAGCCCGCTGCTGCGCCGTCGGCCCGGCCTGCCCGACGGCTGGGACGATTCGCTGACCTACGAGGTCTCCGGCGCCCTGGCCATGGGCCCGGTGTCGGCGGGGAACCTCGCGTCCCTGGCCTGGACGCTGGGCACCCGGCTGGCGGGCACCGGCAGGCTTCTCGCCAAAGGCACCCTCACGCTGCCGAAGGCCAGGCTCATCGCGGCGACGTTCGAGCCCCTGGACGAGGGAGAGGCGGCCCGCGCCGAGGCACTGATCCTGGATGAACTGGCCGGCAAGACCTACTTCCAGGTCGAGCGGCTGGCCTGGCGGGCCGCCCTGGCGGTCGCCCCGGACATAGCCGAGCGGCGCCGCCAGGCGGCCGAGAGGCAGGCGCGGGTCACGGTGTTCCGCGAGGAGTCCGGGACGGTCGGCCTGTCCGGCCGCGACCTGACCGCTGCCGAGGCCCTGGCCGGCCACGCCAACGTCGTCGCCCGCGCCCGCCAGTACCAGGCGTCGGGGGCGTTCCCCGGCGAGAGCACCAGCCGCCTGCAGGCGCGCGCCTACACCGACCTGCTCAACCAGGTCAGCGCCCAGGACCGGATCGCGTTCGCCCGCAATACGGACGCGAAACCGCCCGGCGACCCGGGACCGGATGATGCCGCCTCCAACGACGGCGGCGGCGACCCCAGCGGTGGGAAGGGCGGCCCGGCCCCGTCCGGCAAGGACGGCAGCGACGACGTGAACTCCGGCATCGCGGGGCACGGCCCGGATGAGCCAGGCGAAGCCGTCCCGAACGGCCCAGGCAGCCCAGGCAGCCCGGACGGCCCCGGAGTTCCGTCTTCGCCGCTGACCGAAGTGACCGTCCCGCTGGCCACCTTGCAGGGCCGCGCCGCCCGCTCCGGGGACAACCGGCTGCTCGGCCCGCTCGACCCCGCCCTGGCCCGCGACCTCGCCGCCGCAGCCGCCCGCTCACCTGACTCCCGCTGGGAAATCACCATCGTCGACGAGCACGGCTACGCCACCGGGCACGGCATCGCCCGCCCTGTCCGAAGCGCACCGCACCAGTCGCAGCCGCCACCCCAGCCGCCACCCGGCCCCGCCGCCAGCGCGCTACCCGCCCGGGTCAATATCACCATCACCGAGGCATTCCTGCACCAGCTGGAAACACAAGCAGCTAAGCCGCGCCCCGGTGTCCAGCTGCGCCCGGGAGCACCGCCGGGCGCCTGGGCCTTCAATCCCGGCAAACCGGGAACCTGGGTACTCACCCTGCCCGGCGGCCGCCACCTGGCCATCCGGCTCGACGTCGTGCCCACGTACGACTGCGACCACAGGTACGCGGTCAGCTCTTACCTGCCAGGGGACCGGCTGCGCCGCCTGATCCAGATTCGTGATCACGAGTGCACCTGGCCGCCCTGTTCCCGGACCGCCCGTGACAGCGACTTTGAGCATGCGATCCCGTATGACAAAGGCGGGGTGACGGATGCATGCAACGCTGGGGCCCGCTCCCGCCGCTGCCACCGGGTAAAACAAATGCCCGGGTGGACGGTGACTCAGCCCAGGCCAGGCTGGCACGTGTGGGCCACCCCAACCGGCCGCACCTATGTCCAGGAACCCTGGCGGTACACCGCCTGATCGCGGCACCCGCGGCGCGGCGGTGCGGTCCGAATGTCGGGGGGTTTCGCTAGCGTCATTGTCATGCGGTTCCTGCACACCTCCGACTGGCATCTCGGGCGATCCCTGCACCGGGCCGACCTGCGGGAGGCGCAGGCCGCGTTCCTCGCCCACCTGGTGGAGACGGTGCGGTCCGAGCGGGTCGACGCCGTGCTCGTCGCCGGGGACGTGTATGACCGGGCGATCCCGTCGCTGGACGCGGTGGCGCTGTACGAGGACGCGCTGGCGCGGCTCCGCGCGGCGGGCGCCCGGGTGGTGCTCATCAGCGGCAACCACGACTCGGCGCGTCGGCTTGGCGTCAACGGCGCGCTGATCGACGTGGCGGGCGTGCACCTGCGGACCAGGCCGGAGGCCGTGGCCGACCCGGTGCTGCTTGACGATGAGCACGGCCAGGTCGCCGTGTACGGCATCCCCTACCTGGAACCTGCGATCGGGCTTCCCGGCCTGCCGCACGAGGCGGAGCCGGGGGCGCGGAGCCACGCCGCCGTGCTTGGCGCTGCCGCCGGGCTCATCCGGGCGGACGCCGCGGCGCGCGCTGCGACCCGGACGGTCGTGCTCGCGCACGCGTGGGTGGCCGGCGGGCGGAACGACG
>Ga0265334_10000108_pt1 | contig 55217 bp, 48 predicted proteins | sample 42023metaG_FD_192442 | JGI IMG/M metagenome (GOLD analysis project Ga0265334, IMG submission 192442) | Rhizosphere microbial communities from Carex aquatilis grown in University of Washington, Seatle, WA, United States - 4-20-23 metaG | ecosystem: Host-associated > Plants > Roots > Rhizosphere...
GCGTCGAAGGACAAGATGAGCAGCAAATCGATGCCGCCGTGGTGGCACCTAATGTCGAACAGCATCTGGATTCGTCCGGTGGCACCATGCTGGTCCTGCACGTGGACCCGGATCTTCCCCACTATCGCAGCCTGTCGCCACGCCTTAGGGGTCGCACCGTACAAGCGCTGGACGCATCCGTCTTCCACGACTTGCGAAACACTTTGCGCGAAGCATTGTCGCGCCGCATGAACTGCGATGAAGCCTGCCGGCTATTCGACGATGTACTGACTCGTATTCGCGGTGAGGCGCCAGCAGCCAAACCGCTCGACGAGCGCGTTGCGCACATCGTGCGCTACTTGCGGCGCGACCTGCCGGAGAAAATCGATCCGGCCGCGCTCGCCGCCGAGGCCGGCCTCTCGAAATCGCGACTGATGCACTTGTTCAAGGCCGAATTGGGCACGTCAATGTGCCGCTTCGCGTTATGCCTGCGCCTGCAGGAAGCGGCGCGGCAATATCGCAGCGGCATGAGCATGACCACGGTCGCGCACAGCGCCGGTTTCTATGATCTGTCACACATGGTGCAGGCCGGACGCGCGTATGCAGGATATGCGCCATCGGCGCTGCAATCGATGCTCACGGACGGCAGCGAACTACACGTTTATTCCTGCGCGGATTGCGACCTTCCAGAGACTGCCGCCAAAGTAACGTAGGCAGCTATTCAAGCGCGTTACGCAACGCGCCGGCCGCCGCCCACGGCAACAGCGTGATTGCGAGCACCAGCAGCGCGGCGAGAAAATACAGCGGTGCGTCATACGGCAATCCATTCTGCGCGGCGCGCACGGCGCCAGCACCGAAGATCACCGCCGGACACATCAGCGGCAGCACGAGAATCGGCAGCAGGATGCCGGCGCGCGGCGCACCGACCGTCAGCGCGGCAGCGAAGCCGCCGGTGAACATCAATGTCGGTGTGCCGAGCAGTAGACTTAGCGTCAACACCCGCAGCGACAACGCGTCGAGTCCCAGCATGTAGCCGATCACCGGCGCGGCGACAACTAATGGCGCAGCGATCAACAGCCAGTGCGCCGTCAGCTTTGCAAAGACAATCAGCGGAGCAGAAACCTCGGCAAGAAGAAATTGCTCAAGCGTACCGTCATCGAGATCGCCGCGGAACATGCGCTCGACGGCCAGCAGCGCCGCCAGCAGCGCGCCGACCCAGACGATGGCCGGCGCAAACAATCTCAAACTGGCGTTCTGCGGATCGAGTCCAAGCGGGAACAGCAGTGCGATCAATCCATAGAACACTAATGGCTGCATCCATTCGGCTGGGCGCCGCGCAGCGATCAGCAGCTCGCGCTGGAACACGGCCCATGCCGCGTTCACGCTGTCTCCATCGGCGCAGCCGCGGTGCCACGTCCACGCAGTGTGAGCGCGCGTGCAGAAATGTTTGCCGGCAGCGGCTGATGGCTGGTGACAACGGCCGCACCGCCGTTCGCCAGATGCACATCCAGCAAACTCCCGAATAGCTCAAGTCCCGAAATATCGAGCCCGGCCAGCGGTTCGTCGAGAAACCACCACGGCCGCGGCGCCGCCACCAGTCGTGCCAGCGCGGCGCGGCGGCGCTGACCGGTCGACAGATGACCACAGGGTTTATGGCGTTGCGTCTTAAGCCCGACACGCATCAGCGCCGCATCGACATCGACGGCTGCAACCTCGTGCAATGCGCACCAAAAGCGCAAATTTTCGATGGGCGTGAGCATCGGATTCAGCGCGTTTTTATGTCCGAGCCAGTGCCGTGCGGCAGCATCTGGCTGTCCGGCAACATAGCCCGCGGCCGGGACACGCAGCCCGCACAGTGTTTCCAGCAGAGAAGTCTTGCCGACGCCGTTACGTCCCTGCAGGTGCAGGATTTCGCCTGCGCCGACATCGAAATTCAGCCCTTCGATCAACGTGCGATCGCCGCGAATGACGGCAAGATTTTCGGCACGCAGGGCCATTAGGGTCTGTTGACCATGACTTTGATCGCTGCGACGGGTCCTGGGAACGCCCAGCGCAAGGAACGGGCGACGTGGCGTACTGGATGTGCGCGAGGAGTCCGTGACGTGGCGATGGGCGCTCCCAGGACCCGTCCCGTTGGGTTGCGCCCAAAACGGCGCCGGCCGGCGTTGCGGACCTTGACCATGGAACCACCATGCCCCGCGGTCCGCGTCTTGGCCAGCGCCGTTTTGGGCAGCAACGCAGCGATCAAAGTCATGGTTAACAGACCCTAGAACTTGAAATCCTTTTCGAGACTGGCGAATACGCCGTTGCCGCTGTCGTGCGCGTTGGCGCGCGAAAATCCGGCGCTGATCGCGATATCGCGCCGCGCTTGCCAGCGCGCGCCGAGGGTGAGGAAGTTGCCGTCGTCGCCGATCCAGTCGCCCTGCAAGCTGACCTGCTGTGTCAACCAGTAGTTGACGCCGAGCATCGCATGTTCGCCGTAGCTGTCGTGAGTCGCGCCCAGATAACCGCCCCATTTACCAAGGTATGCGCTGCCGACGACGTATGGCTGACTGCGGAACGAACGCACACCGACGTTGGCAAAGCCTGCCGCGAATGCGTATGGCTTGCCGACTGGGGCGAATTGCACGCTGCCCTCGGGACGCGCGCTCAGGCCGTCAGTCAACCGCGCGGTGATGCCCAGCGACAGATAGCGGGTGTAGTTGTAATCGGCGGTGGCGAATAACGAAGAAGAGGAATCCGATCCCCCAGACGAGCCGCTATCTCCGGACAGTACCGTAGTCAGCCGTCGAGGTTGCAGGGTTCCGGCAACTGGCACGGTGAACAGGCTGTCGGCGAGTACGGAAGTGGATAATGCGCTGAAAGCTACGGCAGCCAACAGTGACCTCGGAAAGCGATGTTTCATCATGATCAGAAGTTAAGGAACAAAGAAGATTGGTCGGAACGGATCCGCGTACCGCCGGTGACGGGGAACGCGCCGGATGGCCCAGCTGCTGCCGAGTCTCGGATTATTTTAAGTGATCGCGGCGCTTAGAGCGTGTTATGCACTTCTGTGATCGCCGCGTTGCTGCCCAAAAGGGCGTCGGCCAAGGCGCGGTCCGCAGGGCATGGTGGTTCCATGTCCAAGGACTGCAACGCCGGCCGTCGCCCTTTTGGGCGCAACCCGAAGGGACGGCCCCTGAGCGGGTGCAGCGCCGCGTCATGGGCTCCTTACGTACTATCAAGTACGCTGCGTCGCCCATTCCTTGCGCTGCACCCGCTCAGGGGTCGTCGCAGCGACCACAGAAGTGCATAACACGCTCCAGCAAGTAAAATGTCTGCTCGATCCATTCCGGAACCGCCCGCTTGACCGCCCAACTGATCGATGGCAAGGCCGTCGCTGCAAGCGTCCATGAACGCGTCCGCGACGCCGTGCAGGCACGTCTCGCTTCCGGCCGGCGCGCGCCCGCATTGGCGACTGTACTGGTTGGTTCCGATCCGGCTTCCGAGATTTATGTCCGCAACAAGCGCCGCACTTGCGATGCCGTAGGTGTCCGCTCGGTTCCATTGCAACTGGATGCGGACGTTACTCAGACACAATTGCTCACCGAGATCGACCGGCTCAATGCCGACGACGCCATCGACGGCATCCTCGTACAGTTGCCACTCCCCAAGCAGATTGACGCAACCACGGTCATCGAGCGTATTCGGACGGACAAGGATGTCGATGGCTTCCATCCCTATAATCTGGGCCGTCTCGCGCAGCGCCTGCCCGCGCTGCGTCCGTGCACACCGTTCGGGGTTATCGAGCTATTGAAAGCCACCGGCGAAACTTTTCACGGCAAGCGTGCGCTGGTGGTCGGTGCGAGCAATCACGTCGGCCGGCCGATGGCGCTGGAACTGCTGCTCGCCGGCGCGACGACGACCGTCGCGCACCGCTTCACGCGCGATCTGGATGCGGAGGTGGCGCGCGCCGAACTGCTGGTAGTCGCGGTCGGCAAACCAGGTTTCGTCCACGGCGAATGGGTGCGCCCCGGCGCAACGGTGATCGATATCGGCATCAATCGTCTTGCCGATGGCAAAGTGGTCGGCGATGTCGGCTTCGCCGCCGCACGCGAGCGCGCAGCGTTCATCACGCCGGTACCTGGTGGTGTCGGACCGATGACAGTGGCGATGCTGATGCAGAACACGCTGACCGCGGCCGAGCGGCGTGAAGCACAGGGAAAATAACGCGGCTGTCGACAGTCCGGCATCGCGCTGCCGGATGCACATCGACAATTCTCAACGCCGGCTGTCGAGCATCTTCGATGCGCCGGACAGCCGCGGATGGAAACGAAGCAGGCTGACGACCTTCAGCAGCAGATTCCAGTAACCCGTCGGCATCAGGCGCTGAATACGATCGAGCCAGCGCGCGTCCGCGCCGATAACGACGCGAAACTGGCCGCGCTCAATACCCCGGACCATCGCTTCGGCGGCATCCTGCGACGAAGTCAACGCCAGTCGATTGGCGCCCCCATCCGTCAGCATTCCAGGAGCTGCGCCGATCGGCGTCTTGATGCCACCCGGAAATACTGCGACGACGCGCACTCCGGTGCCGCCCAGCTCCGCACGTAACACTTCGCAGAACCCCCGCACCGCGAACTTCGAAGAAGCGTAGGCACCCATGCGCGGAAACCCGACCAGTCCATACAGGCTGGCGACGTTGACGATGACACCGTCACCCTGCTCGATCAGTTTCGGCAGAAAAGCCTTGGTCCCGTAGACGACGCCCCAGAAATTGATATTCATGACGCGTTCAAAATCCGCGTACTCGATATCGGCGATGCGTTGCGCGCGCGCGATGCCGGCGTTGTTGATGACGACGTGCACGGCGCCGTAATGACGATGAACATCCGCGGCGAATGCCGCCACCGCTTCGCGATTGGCGACATCGAGCGTACTCAGCATGGGATTGCCCGGCAGTTTCGCCGCTGCGGCTTTCAAGCCGTCGCCATTGACATCGGCGAGCGCCAGACGGCATCCCTTCGCAGCAAGGATCTTCGCCAGCTCGAAGCCGATCCCTGAGGCCGCGCCGGTAACGACAACGACCTTGCCTTCGAGTTTGTACGACATGTCTCCCCCCGGCGCGACTTTTCGCCGACAACATAAAATTGATTTCGATTATGCGGCGCGGCGCCGTCCGCTGTATCCCAACCGCTTGGCTATGATACCGAGCATGATTTCGTCAGCGCCACCACCGATCGACTGGAGACGCAGGTCGCGATAAAACCGCGCCACCGGACTCTCCCACATATACCCTTGCGCACCCCAGTATTGCAGGCAAGAATCAGTGACTTCGCGTGCCAGGCGCGCCGTCTTCAGTTTAGCCATCGAGCACAACAGCGAGGCATCCTCGCCGCCGACATGCAGCTGTGTTGCTCGGTAGACCAGCGCGCGCGCCGCTTCGATCTCCGTCTTCAACTCGGACAGGCGGAACTGCACCACCTGGTTATCGATGATCGCCTGTCCAAACGCTGTGCGATCGCGCGTATAAGTGACCGTGTCGGCAACGATGCGGTCGAGCACGACAAGAATGCTGGCCGACAGAAACAGCCGCTCTTCCTGGAATTGGTGCATCTGGTAGAAGAATCCCTTTCCCTCATCGCCGATGCGGTTGCGCACCGGTACGCGGACATCGTTGAAATGGATCACCGTGGTATCGCTGGCGTGCTGCCCCAGCTTCTCGAGTCGCTGGTCCCGGGTCACACCCGCGGCATCAAGCGGCACGACAATCAGGCTCTTGTTACCGTGTCGCTCATCGCCCCCAGTGTTGACCAGTGTGCAGGCCCAGTCTGCTTGAGCGCCGCCGGTAACCCACGTCTTGGTACCGGAAATCACATAGTCATCGCCGTCACGGCGCGCGGTCGTCTTGATTGCCGCCACGTCGCTGCCGGCACCGGGCTCCGTAATCGCGATTGCCGCCACCTGCTCACCAGCAATCGCCGGCCTCAGGTAAGTCTTTCTGACGTAGTCCGAACCAAAACGCGCCAGTGCGGGAGTCGCCATGTCGGTCTGGATGCCAATCGCCATCGGCAGCGCACCGCACGCGCAATGACCGAGGGCTTCGGCGAACGCGACCTGGTATGAATAATCGAGTCCCAGTCCGCCGTCTTCGACCGGCTTGTTGATCCCGAGCAGACCTAGACCGCCCATTTTGCGAAGAACTTCGTGCGCCGGCCAAATCCCTGCTCGTTCCCACTCCGAAACATGCGGATTCAGTTCTTCCTCGACAAAACGTTTGGTCGTTTCAAATAACTGATGATGCTCGTTGGTGAAATTCATGATGATCGCAACGCTGCGCAGCGAACCTCGCAGCGAAGCGGATTCCTTTGAAGTGGGAGATGAAGCGGGTGATGGAAAAAGATCGGCGGATCCGAGCTTCGGAATATTCCGTTATCGCGGGCGAAGTGGGGAACGCCAGGGCATGGCATAGCCCTATCCCGAAAACCCTCGACTCGAACAAGCAATCAGATCCCCCGGCACTCTCTGAGCGGAAAGCGGCGCGACGAAAATAGCCGTCGCCTGCCCTTCCTTGGAGCCGATCCCGATGGAACACCGCATGCGGCCTTCCCCCGGCCGGCGTGCGCAAACAGTCATAATTTAACGGCGCGCCGCGAGAGTGCCCCTACGGTCTCTCGACAGTAACGTGGCACGACTCCCTACGCGTGATTCGACCCTATCGCATTGTGCAAAGTTTCGCAGCGAGCGAATCGATCGAATCAGGCCGCCGCATGCCGCGATCTTACCGGCTTTTAATGACATAACGGTTGATGCGTCGCAATAATCTTTCGTCGCAGCCGGATACTTCGCGATGCATTTTTCAAACCTGAGGTTACTGTCGAACAAGGCACTTCAATGGATTTCCACCACCTGCTGAAAAGTCGGCCGGTTGATCCACGGCATCGCTGGATCGGCGAGCAGGCTGAAGTCCTGGAATTCGATCTCGTCATACTGTTCGACGGTCGCGTTCGTCTTGCCCATCGCATTCGGAAGCTCGCGGCCGCTCCAGCGTGTGTGATTATTCCACCCGCCGAGATCGGTCAGCGCCAGATCGAGAGCACTTAATACCGCGGTGCGGCAGTCATCAAACACGCCCGTACCGGCGCACAACAGTGCGCGATAGTCAGTATGACCGGGCGTGTTTAGCGTGGTCTGCAGCATGCGGTACATGATCTGGTACCAGCCGAACTCGTAGGCAGAGCCCTGAGCCCGCGGTGCGTCGTAGCGGCAAAGGATGACGTTACTCGAACAACTGGTTAAACCGTAAGCGTCGGGATCGGGGGCAAGCGCCGCCAGTTGCGACGTCATGGTATCCATCAGATGCAGGTACCAGGCATCCATCAGCACGACTTGCTCGCGCGAATCGTATTTGCCGTCACCGTCGCGATCGCGCCGCCATGCGCCGAGCCCCGGCTGTCCGCTGATCCATGCGCTGGAACCGTCATCGATCCATTGCTGCATCGAATCGACGATCTGCTGCTGCGTACTCGTCAAGGTCCCCGCCTGCATCATGCGTAGCAGCAGCGGCAGCAGTTCCTGCCCGCGCAAGTCGGTATAGCCCGCGTCGCCCATGATTTCGACGACGTTGGCAAAGTCGAATTTGCGGTTCGCCGCCAGGAAGGCATCGAAGCGCGGTTTCTCGGTGTCGACACGATGGATTGCCGCCCAGCCGGCGCGATTATCCGCCGCCCACCAGCCTTTCGCCGGCGAATTGTTCCAGCTCAGAATGTAACCCTTGGCCGGATTCAAATCCTGTGGATGCGAAGCCAGCGGCAGAAAGTTCTGCCATTCATAATAACCGCCGTTCAGCGGGCCACCGTTTTGCGCAACCGGCGTGACGCGTCCCGGATACGAAACGCTGCCGCCGTAGGTTGAAAAAAATTCCGCGGTAAGCGCACGGTCGTTGGCCCATTCGTAGCGCCCGTCGCCCCATACCGGCAGATCGGGCGATTGCGCCGCCGCGCGCAGCGGCAACAAACCGCTCTGTACATAGCCGACGTCTGTGCTATCAACGTAAAGCCAGTTGAACGTGCCGGTAACGCCATTGAACAACTGCTGGAAGCGCTGCGCGCCATATGCGGATGATGTCGCCGTCAGCGCGAACGGCACCGTCGTGTCCAACTCGCCGAAGAACGTCGAGCGCTGCGTTGAGATCACCGCCGGCAAACCATTGACGGTGGCAGTGGCGAATACGGGTCCGTAGTGCGTGCGCAGCACATAACGATCGACCTGCTTTCTCGCCAGCGGTCCGCTGGAGCCGATCGAAGCCACCGATGGTTTCGCAATCCACTCGTCATGGCGCCGGTACAGTGGCCGGCATTGCATGCCGTTGCCGTCACCGACGTCGTACAAATAGCCGTCCGCCTGCGGAAAACCATCCGTGCCGGTATCGCGCGACGCTGGCGAGCCATCGAGATTGCACAGATATGACACGCGCGTATCGATCAGATCGCTGTCACCAGACGTTGCGCTCCACGCATAGTTGGAGCCGCGCCCAATGAGAATGTACGGCAAATTGGCGAACACGATGCCACGACCGTTGAAATCCAGCGCCGTGCCACCGTTCGATTTCAGCGCCACTTCCCATAACAGTTGAGGATCGAAATAACTGGTCTGCGGCCCCATCACGCCGATCGGATGCCCGCTTTGCGTGTGCGCGGCCGTCACCGCCATCCAGTTCGACATACTGCCGGGCAACCCTACTCCGGCCCGCCTCAGCGCGCCGCGCAACTGCTCATACGGGCTCAGCGCGACGGTTGCGCGCAGCTTCGTCGACCTGGAACCGTGCGCCTTATGGGCGGCAAGCATCGTATGCACGACGCCACGAGCCACCGCGCCGCTATTTTTTCTCGATGCCACAGTAGGGACGGCATTGGCGGCGACCACCTCTCCGACTACATACGCATTGAACGCCTGGTAGCTACCGACATCCCAGATCGCCGCACCGGCCGGCAGCGTCTGCGGGCAGGTCTCATCAAGGCTCGCGGGCGATTGCTGTGCCGAATGATCCGTCGTGCGTGTCGCATCCGGATCATCGGCGTGGCGGATATCACGCCAGATCTTACAGGCGTTCTCAGGAACGGTGGCGACGCCAGCGGTCACGGTTGGATCGATCTGCTGCAGCAACAATTCGTTGGTGCTCTCGGAGCCGCCGCCGATCGCGAACAAAGCCTGGATGAAGATCGCGGATGCAACAATGTCGTTGCGCGTGAAATGCGGCGGTGGAAAACCGCCTTGCTTGAGCAACAGGTATTCAGGTGGCTTCTTATCGGCGTTGACCCCGGACAGGGAGTCGATGTAAGCGTTAATGCCGGCGAGATCAGCGTCGATATCCCCAAGTATGAAGGTGCCAAAATCACCGAACTTGGCGGCGGAAGCGTCCACCATCTGTGCCAGTTCATCTTCGCTGTACCCCGCGGTCAGCGCGAGTCCGGCGTCGATGCCGACGAACTCGGGCGCCGCACCGAGAAACTCCGTCAGGCGGCCGCGACCAACGTTGCGGAGCGCATCGAGCAACCACAGCCGGTCCTCGGCCTGCGCGTAACCGAAGCCGTACATCGCATTGCGGCGATTGTCAGCGGTGACGAAGGGCACACCCCAGCCGTCGCGCTGAATGGTCACGGTGCCGTCGTAGGGCGTCGCGAGCTTTTCTGTGGAAACCACCTTGTCCGGCGTCAGGCCTTCATTCTTGAAATAATTGCAGGCGAGATCCGACGATGCGCTGTGCTGTGAAATATCCACCGGCGGATTGCACGGCGCCGCGCGCAGATTCGGTTGTGCGTAGCTGAGATCGCCGTAAAGCCCGGCCTGATCGGCAAAATTGGGTGGATATTTGGCCGGGAATCCCGGCAGTGGCAGGCCGGCGCCCCCCGCAGAGTTGCCATTGTTACCCGCAGGTAGGACGTCAAGAAAGATACTGCCTGCGTTGGCATCGGCACCGCTGTCATGGTTCTTGCAGCCCGTCGCGAATTGAGTGAAAAACGTCAGCACCGCGATACCCACGATGCGCGATGCTGCCACACCTTTGTTCATTTTGATCATTGCCCGTCTCCCCCCATTCCACCGTGACGAAATCGATGGTTCATTTTTTTAACGAAGATCATCGATAACGCCCTCGTTACCGAACAATATGACGCGGTCATCGGCAACGATCGCGGTAGTTAATGGCGCACGGTCGGACCGCTGCTCCAGCTCGAAATGAAGACCGCTGTCGTGGCTTGTCAGCGTCACGCCGGCGAGGCCGGTGATCAGGACCGTACCGTCGGCACGCACTTCGATATCGGTCAGCGATTGTCGGGTGCCCGATTCGATTTCGGTCCAGCTTGTGCCACCATCGCTGCTCCGAAACACATGACCGCTTTGACCAGCCACCAGCAGGCTGCTGTCCGCAAGATGCACGCCCGTCCAAAACGATCCGACGTTGCCCGTCTGAATCGATCGCCACGTAATTCCCGCGTCGCCGGAGCGATAGATCAATCCCGCTTCGGCAGCGACAAAAAGCGCACCGTTATCCCCGCCGAAAATCGAATATAGATGGTGATCTTCATCCCCCTCTGCTTGCAGCCGGAACCTGTGCCAAGTCTGACCACCGTCTTCAGTGCGCGCGGCGACACCGAACAACCCCACCGCGAAGCCACGCTGCGCGTCGAGAAAACGGATCGCGAACAGCGGATGATCGCCGTCGATGTCCTCGTGCTGCAGCGTCCACGTTTCACCGCCGTCGTTGCTGTGCAGGATCACGCCGTCGTGGCCGGCCGCCCAGCCGAGGCGCGCATCGACGAAAAAAACGGAGTCGAGGAGCGCTTGTGTCGGCACCGCGCGTGCCTGTCGGAATGCATGACCGTTGTCATCCGAAAGCAGAATCAGGCCGTGATCACCGACCGCGATGACACGATGTCCGGCATGAGTTGCGGCGAGCATCGGCGCGCGCTGTGGATACTCAACAATCGCCGCGGGCTTCTGCACACTTGTCGCGGCGAGCGCCTTTATCGATAACGTGATGGATATCAGTGCGAACCCCGCGGCGATGTTCCGGACCTGTGCCATGTGTGTCATCAGTGATGTCCGAAGCCCGGAACGCGTACGCGGCCGCGGCGCGGAAACAGATATTCGAGCACGACGGCGAACGCCGGCAGCGCCGTGATCGCCATCACCATGTTGACGAGAAACATGAACGTCAGCAGCTTGCCCATGTCCGCCTGAAACTTAAGTGCGGAGAAGCTCCATGTCGCGACGCCGATGGACAGCGTCAGCGCCGTGAAGATCGTGGCAACGCCGGTTTCCGCCAGCGTGCGCTCAAACGCCTTACCGATATCGAGTCCGCCCGCACGATGCAGTTGCAGGCGGTTGTAGATATAGAACGCGTAATCCACGCCAATACCGACGGCCAGCACCATCACCGGCAGGGTCGAGACGGTCAGTCCGATTGCCAGCATTTTCATGAATGCATAACCGACGGCCGTCGCCACCGTCAGCGGCAGACAGCAAGCGAGCATCGCGCGCCAGTCGCGATAGGCGATGAACACCAGTAGGACAACAGCGGCATAGACATACAGCATCATCGGCAACTCATTGCTCGCCAGCACTTCGTCGGTCGCAGCCTCGACACCGGCGTTGCCGCTCGCCAGCCGCAGCGTCACGCCCGGCATCGCATGCGTCGCACGGAAAGCTTTTACCGCGTCGACCACGCCGGCAATGGTCGTCGCGCGATGATCGGCGAGGTACAAATTCACCGCGAGCCAGCCGCAATCCTTGCCCTTGATGCCGCGCGCCTCCTGCATCTGCGCAATCGTGAAGGCCAGCGATTTGGTATCGCGCGGCACCGTCGCCATCTTCGGCTGTCCTTCGTTAAGACCGGCGTTGTAAAGCTTGGTCAGCGTAGCCACCGATTCGGCCGAGACGACACCGCTCACGTTGCGCATCTCCCAGCCGAACTCATCGACGAACTTCATCAGCTCGACATTGCCGCAGGAGTCCGATGGCGCTTCAACGACGACGGTGAGCCAGTCGAGGCCGACGTCGAAACTGCGTGCGATCGCCAGCGAGTCGAGGTTGTAACGCGCGTCCGGCCGCAGTTCCGGCGCTCCCGGCTGCAGGCTGCCAACGACACGTCCGTGGCTGAGCATCACCGCTGCAACGAATATCAGTAGCGTGCCCCAAGTCACGCGCATTGCATAACGCGGCACGGCCACCAGGAGGATGGGGCCCATCCATGCGGCGCGCTGTGCCTGTCGCGCCAGCGCGCGTTCGGCGTACGCCTGCGAAAAATCGAACAGCGAAGCGGCCAGCGGCAGCATCACGAGATTGGTGATGACCTTGTACGCTAAGCCAATCGATGCCGTGATCGCCAGTTCGCGGATCATCGGAATCGGTACCAGGGTCATAGTGACAAAACTAACCAGTGCGGTGACCAGCGCCAGCGTGCCCGGAATCAGCAAGCCGCTGAAACTCCGGCGCGCGGCGGTCTGCGTATCGGCGCCCGCGCCGATTTCGCGCACGATGAAATTAATCTGCTGCACACCGTGCGACACGCCGATCGCGAATACCAGGAACGGCACCAGTACCGCCAGCGGATCGAGTCCGAAGCCGATCAGGTGCAACGTCCCGAACTGCCAGACCAGCGATGTCAGAGAGCAGAAAATCGGCAGCAGCGTCAACCGCCACGAGCGGCAGTACCAAAATACAGCAAGCGCAGTCAGCAGCAGCGCGATGCCACAGAACTTCAGCACGCTGCTGGCGCCGTCGGCGATATCGGCGACTTCCATCGGGAAACCAACGATGCGGATTTCGGTATCCGCGTTTTCGAACGGTTTGCGGATCTTCTGTTCCAGTAGATGGCCGAAGTCGATGTAGTCGAGGGCGGCGCCGGTGTGCGGATCGCGATCCATGATCTCCGCGACAACCATCGCACCACTGCCGTCCTTCGCGACCAGCTTGCCGACGTAGTCGCCCTCGATAACACGACCGCGGATCTGATCGATGACGGCCGATGTCAGCGCGTCAGGTGTGATCGTGCCGCTGATCAAGGGATCGGCGCGGAAACCGTCCTCGGTGATCTGCGTCAGAAAGATATTCGGGGTCCACAGCGAAACCACGCTGCCACGATTGACACCCGGCAGGAAGGTGACCGCGCTGGTGACATCCAGCAGCGTCTTCAGTGTCGATGCGTTCCAGATGTCGCCGCGCCGCGGATGCACGACGATCGCAATACGATTGGCATCGAACAGTTCATCGCGATACTGCTCGAAGGTGCGAATGTATTCGTGATTCGTTGGCAGCAACTTCTCGAACCCTGCCGACATGCGCAGCTGCGAAGCGGCGAGGCCCATGGCGATCGTCACCAGTGCAAGCGCCGCCAGTACCACGCGTCGGTACGCGAACAAAAAATCCTCGATACGACCGACGTACATGCTGAGCATCGTGGCGTCAGAAATTGTAGGCGACGTTGAGACTCAGGAAATCGCGATCACTGAGCATATTTTTCGGCCCACCGCCCCAGTACCACGTATACGCGAGTCCGGACGTGATCGTGTTATTGCGGTTCAAATTCAGCGATAGCGTCGCCGCCTTCACCCCTTCCTGCCACGGAATCGCGTTCGGCGAGTTGCCGGCTAGCCCTTGCGAGTAATCGATCTGCGGCGACCAGTTGAAACCCAATCCGAATGCATCCGGATACGTGACCACTATTTCAGTAACGAAGCCCGTCGAAATCTTGCTCGGCAATGTGTAGGCCGGCAGCGACCACGGCGTACCGTCGAGCGGGCTGATACCAGGATAGTAGGTACCACCCACTTCGAAGATCACGTCACCCTCGCTCGCACCAAGCGCGGGCAGAATCCAGCCACCGATACCGTCGTTCGGCGAAAAGATCTGCAGCGCGGAAAGATCGAATTGATAATCCGCCTCATCGACCCAGCCCTTGCAGTACTTGCCGGCTGCCTCGCCGCCGCCATTGGCACAGGCGAATTTTGCGCTCTTCGCGTCGCTGCCCGACGGCACCGAAGTGTCGATGCCGACTGCCTGATTCGGCCGATACGATAGCTCGCTGCCGAGCGCCCAGTCGCTGACGTTGGTATTGAACGATAGTCCGAACAGTTTGCGACCGGTTGGATATTCGATTCGGTAACCGGCGGACAGAGGATTGTATGCCGCCAGCGCTGGATCCACGGTGTACGTGACGAAGGGGATCTTCTCGTTGTAGTGCTCGTAGTAAAAACCGAAGTCGCCGTCGGCCCAGTCCGCGTGATAGCGCAGCGCGGCACCGTACTGGCCACTGTTTGATGCGCCGGTATCGGACACCAGTGGGATCGCCGTACCGGTCGGCAATGCCAGGGCAACGACTGCATTCGCCGCGAATTTTTTCAGCGGTCCCGCATTGACGGGCAACAAACCGTTCGCCACGCGTACTCCGACGGATTGCGTGCTGCCAAGCTGCGCGGGCGTCAACCCGGTGCCGCCCGGGTCACCGACCGTGTTGTACGGCAGTTGCGAATTCAATCCCAGCAGCGAGAGGATTCCGGCGTACTGCGCCAACTGCTGGTTCAGCACTGAAGTCGGAATGTAGATCGCGCCACTGTTGCCTTTGCCGACGGCATCGACCGTCGAGAAATAAGTGCCAACCGGATCGAGCATGTATGACTGCCAGTGCCACTGGTAATACGTCTCCAGACTCAAATCCTCGACCAGATCCGTATTCAGCGACACCATCGGCGACGGCCGCAGGATTTCCTTCACCTGCGTACCAGGCACATGCGCGCGCCGCACGTCATAGGCATTGACGTAATTGATACCGCCGAGCACGAAGAAATCCTCACCCCAGCTGACGATCTGATTACCGACGCGAATGCGTGCGCCGCGACCGAGCCAGTCGAAATTTTTGTTGATGTACGCGTCGAGCGGCTGAATGTTGTAGACCGAAAACCGCTTCGCCTCGCCCGCCAGATCGGTGCGCTGTGTGCGGCCGATCGCACCGTCGTAGAGTTCAGTAACGCGCGCGAACCCACTCCAGCCGTCAGGCGCCTTCAGATATAACTCGTGCGTACCTTTGACGACGGCATCGATGATCTGGTGATTGCTGTAGTCGAGATTGCCGTCGTCGCCGTTCAGGAAGAACGCATCCGCGGATGCTTCGGGCAATTCCGCACCCAGCGCTGCGCAGCCGCCGTTGTCGCGGCCGACCAGCGCGCAGCTGCGGTTCGACATGCGCATCGCCATGCCGTAGGAAATCGTCGAATCGAAACTGCCATTGAAGCCGTCGCCGAGATCGAACTTGAACGCCAGCGCCGGCAGCGACGAACACAGCGCCGCGACCACGACAGCGATCGTTCCCCAATGTGTGCGGTTCCCGTCGAACATCACCCTCCCCTGCAGCAGACCGATGCAGCGAACCCAGTCAGCGCGCGCCCTCACGTCGCAGCGAATCTACTGTGAACATCTCCGGCTTCAGACGTCCCTCCTTCGCCGCCAGCCAATCGGTTTCCGGTTCGCCGAGCGTAAACACATCGCCGAAATAGCGGCCGCTGGGCAGGTCGTAGCTGGTGAACTCCTGACTGATGCAGGCACCGAGCTCCCATGCTGGCAGGATGCTGCCTTCGGCAACACGCTGGATCTTGCCTTGCGCGTCGTACAAATCCTCGACGAGCACGTCCCAGGTATCCTCGTCCAGATAAAACGTACGTTTCGGCGCCGAGTGACGCATGCCCTGCTTGACCGTCGCCTCGATACGCCACACACGATGCCGCTCGTAGCGACGCGCCTCCGGATTCAGCATGTCCTTGCCGAACAGTGTTTCGATCTTAAAGCGTCCGGCGTTGCGCAATTCAAAACTGTTATATGGCACCAGCAGTTCCTGCTTGCCGGCGAGTTTGAAGTCGTAGCGATCCAGCGTTCCGTTGTACATCCATGCCTGGTCAACGTAATAGGTATCCTGCAGGCCAATCAGCGGCGCGTCGTAGGCGTAGGTGGAAAGGCGGCGCACGCGGCGCTGTCCTGGGAAATACTGCCAGCCCTCATTCGGATGCGAGAGATAGTAGATACCCAGTACGAGCGTGCCGGCCAATGCCGCCGGCGAAGTGGTTTCCTGATAGAAATCCAGTTCCACACCCTTGGCGTCGGCGAGCGACTTGGTCCCGGGCGACTGGTACGGAGCCAGATAGTTGGCAACGTATTCGATGCGCAAAAAATCGGAACCGCCTTTCTGCGGCGACAGCATCGTGTAATTGGGCTCGATGCGTCCCTCGCCTTGCCAGCGCAGCTTGTGATTCCACATCGCCTGCGCACCGTTGTCCGGCAACGGAAACGGGACACCCGCTCCAGTGGCTGCTTCGAGGTTGTAGCCATCTGCAGCGAGCTTCGCGATTTTCGCGTTCTCCTTCGTGCGCTGATAGACCAGTTCCGGGAAACCGCAGGAGCGATGCGTCGGATAGATGTCCATCCGGTAGCCCTTGATCGTCTTCAGCAGCTCGATCTGCCCCGGCGATAGCTGGTCCTTATATTGGTCCGTGTTCGCGGCATTGATGACGAACAATGGTTTTTCCGCCGCGTATGGATCAGGACGCGGCTGACCAGTCTTCCAGCCAGCCGGCATGACCGAATCACCGCCGCCCCACGCGGGAATCGCCCCGTCCTTGCTCGCCGCCTTTTCGGCACCAATAGGCGTCAGATCCTGACCCAGGCGTGCGATCTGCGCGTCAGTCGCGGCCAACGCCGAGCCCGCGGCAAGCGTCGCCAGCGCAAACAGATTAATACGCGAAATATTCATGATCCCTCCCCGCAGCCGGAGCATGCCGCATCAATTACCATGCTTGACAGCGTTTTGATCGTCTATTTACTGTACCGTCTGGTCGGTAAAGTAATCAACTTCCCGGAGTTCGTCACCTGTCATGACACAACAAGGACCCAAGCGCGGACGCCCCAGTTCGCGGGATGCCATGCTCGACGCGGCCGAAGCCGTGGTCGTCAAGGAAGGCGCCGGCCGTCTCACGCTCGACGCCGTCGCGCGCCGCGCCGGCGTCAGCAAAGGCGGCGTGATGTACAACTTTCCGACCAAGGACGCACTGCTGGAGGCGATGATCGGCCGAATCGTCGAACACAATGCGTCCGCGCTGAATGCAGTGTCGAAACAACTGCCGGACATGCCTGGGCGCGCGCTCAAGGCCTACGTAAAGAACTCGCTACGTGCACCAGACACCGATGATCGCGTCAGCGGCGCATTGCTGGCGGCGGTCACCAACAATCCCAAGCTGATGAGCCATGTCGCGGGATATTTTCGCAGCCGCTTCCGCGCGCTTGCGGCCGACGTACCGTTCGAGCGCGCGGCGATCGTGCACCTGGCGACCGAAGGTCTGTGGCTGCTCGAGCTGATGCACGCCTCGCCGCTGACGAAGAGTCAGCGCACCCGCGTCGCGCGCGCACTGACCCGCGTCGCGGAAGGTGGTTCGCTGTCATGAATCCGCCGGTGCCGGCTCCGCAACAGGTGCGCGGCACTGTTCTGGACGGAGCGCGGCAATACGCGCGACTGCGGCGCGCCATCATCGGCCTGCCACTGCCGCTGGCTATCGTTGATCTCGATATGCTCGAAGCCAACGCACAAGCGATGCTGGCACGCGCCGATCCGCTGCCGATCCGCCTCGGATCGAAGTCGATCCGCTGCGTCGAGATCATGCGGCGCATGCAGCAGCTTTCACCGCGCTTCCGCGGCTTGCTCTGTTACAGCGCGCGCGAGGCGGCGTGGCTGGCAAGCAATGGCTTCGATGATCTACTGGTCGCGTATCCGACGGTCGATCGCACCGATCTTGACGCCGTGGCGCAGGCCTTGAAAGAAGGCACTCGCGTAACGCTGATGGTCGACGACACGGCTCAGCTCGGACCAATCGTCGCCAGCGCGCGCGCGCGCGGCGTGGTGTTCCGGCTCGCGATCGACCTCGATATGTCATCGACGTTTGGTCCGCTGCATTTCGGCGTGCGCCGTTCACCGGTGACAACGCCGGAACAGGCGGTCGCACTGGCCCGGCGCATCGCCGCGGCCCCTGATGCCCTGCGGTTGGTGGGGCTGATGGGCTACGAGGCACAGATCGCCGGTCTGCAAGACGATGTGCCCGGCTACGCGCTACGCAATGTCTTCCTGCGCTGGCTCAAACAGCGCTCGGTGCGCGAGCTGACGGCGCGGCGCGTGGCCACGGTCAACGCCTTGCGCATCGCTGGCTTCGACCTGGAATTTGTCAACGGCGGCGGCACCGGCAGTCTGGAGACAACAGCGGAAGACAGTGCCGTGACCGAAACTGCTGCCGGATCCGGTTTGTATGCGCCGGTGCTGTTCGATCACTTCCACGCGTTCCGCCACACCCCGGCGCTGTTCTTCGCGCTGCAAGTGGTGCGGCATCCTGCGCAAGGCATCGTCACCTGTGCCGGCGGCGGCTACGTCGCGTCCGGACCAGCCGGTGTCGACCGGTTGCCGATTCCGGTCCTTCCCGAAGGTGCGGTGTTATTGCCTGACGAGGGCGCCGGCGAAGTGCAGACGCCGGTGCGGCTACCGCCGCACGTGGACGTGGCGGTCGGCGAGCCGCTGTTCTTCCGCCATGCCAAAGCGGGCGAACTGGCTGAACGGTTTGAACGCTTCTTCCTGATGCGCGCCGGCTCGATTGTCGGCGAGGTGCCCACCTATCGCGGCGAAGGCCAATGCTTTTTCTGACGCCGAAAAAATTTTCATGACCGCGGATATCACATCCCCGTCGCTGATGCCGGCGCGCAATTGGCGCAATTGGTCCGGGCTCGTGCGCTTTAAACCGGCAGCGCTCGGCCAGCCGCGATCACTCGGCGAGTTGCAGGCAGTGATCCGCGAGACTGTGGATGGCGGGCTCACTATCCGCGTCGCCGGCAGCGGGCACTCGTTCGTGCCGCTGGTTGCAACCGATGGCGTGCTGCTAAGCCTCGACCATCTCACCGGTATCGAGTCGATCGACGATGGCAACGCGGTTCTTTGGGCCGGCACGCGGCTGCAACCGCTCGGACACGAGCTGTCGACACGCGGTTACGGCATGCTCAATCTCGGCGACATCAACAAGCAGTCGATCGCCGGCGCGGTCGCCACCGGCACACACGGCACCGGCCTCGGGCTCGGTTCAATCTCGTCGCAGGTAAAGGCGCTGACGCTGGTGCTTGCGAGTGGCGACACGGTGACCTGCTCCGCGAACGAAAACCCGGCTCTATTTGCCGCCGCGCGCGTATCGCTCGGTGCGCTCGGCGTAATCGCGAAGCTGACGATCGCGCTACAGCCGCGCTACAAACTCAGGCTGATCAAGAAGACGATGGATCTCGACGAGTGTCTGGCAGAAGCTCCGCAGTTAGCCGCGGATCATCGCCACTTCGAGTTCTACTGGTTTCCGCATACGCGTGTGGCTGGCATCAAGCTCATGGATCCGACAGAAGAGCCGGAGTCCAACCGTGGCTTTACCACGGCTACGGAGCTGATCGTGGAAAACGGCGCCTTCGGCCTCGCGTCGCGCATCGCGCGCGCCAATCCAGACTGGGCTGCGCCAATCTCGAAATTCATCGCGTGGACCATGAAGGGCGACGAAGGCACGATGGTCGCCGATTGCCATCGCGCGTTCTCAAGCCCGCGCTTGGTCCGCTTTCACGAAATGGAATATGAGTTACCCATCGCAAATGGCGCCGACGCGCTGCGCGAACTTGCAGAGTTCGTCGAGCGCAAGAAAGTGCAGGTGCATTTTCCGGTCGAATACCGCTACGTACGCGGGGATGACATCTGGCTCTCGCCATTCTACAAACGCGACTCGGTTGCGATTTCCGTACACCAATACGTCGGCATGGATTACGACGCTTATTTTCGCGGCGCCGAAGCGATCTTCCGCAGCCACGGCGGACGCCCGCACTGGGGCAAAATGCACAGCCTCGCCGCGCCGGAGCTTGCACCGTTGTATCCGCAGTGGGGTGAATTCCAGCGCGTTCGTCGCGAGCTGGATCCCAAGGGCGTGTTTCTCAATCCCTACTTGAAAACGCTGCTCGGCGCGTAAAGTAACGGCATCAAATACACGGGGCAATGATCAGTTGTGATCTTGACCGGTTTTAAGCACAAGCACCACCTGCACATCCTTGTCTAAGGGCTCCTGAGTCAGATAGCCGATTGCACCCGGATTACGCCTGACGGTTTCGATCATCGCATCTTCGTTGTCGAGCGCCTTGGGCTGCAAAGTTTGCCCGGTAAATATCAGCCGCGCCCAGTAGGTATTCACCTGGGCGACCGTCATGCCGATCAGCAATTGATAGAACTGCTCGTGCGCACCGCTGTCACGCGGCAGATCGAATGCACGCACATAATCGCCGCCGGCAAACGCATGAGTGCGCCCCATGAATATATTCACCACTTCCTTCTGCGTGAGACTGTGAACCGGATTGGATTTGTTGACCACTACATAAATGTCCGCCCGCGCATGCGCGGAACTCAACGCCATGAAAGTGCCGACCAGGATGTGGATGAACTTGCGCATGGTCAGAACACGAAGTCCAGCGTGGTGGAAAAAACGTTCGCGTAGGCAGCGGGAAGGACCGGTGGGATCGCGGGGTCGACGTTATTTCCCCACAACCCCGATCCGTTTGGATAGACGTGAAAATAGTCCCATTGGAATTTCAGCGCGATCTGGGCGGCAACGTCCCAGCGTGCGCCCAGCGATACCGAGCGCTGGTCAACGCGCGCTAAGTTGGAGCCTTGGGCAGACTGGCTACCGGCGAGCTGGATTTGTTCGATGAGCCCCGGGGCAGCGCCCAAGGCAGGCGTCAGATCGGCTGTCCAGTTATATGGAATCGGCGTCCCACTTCGCTTCGGGAGCGCGCGGCCAATCATTGCAAAAGGGGTGACGGGTCCGATCCGATAGCCGAAGCTGGCATAGCTGCGCCAGCCGTTAACGACTAGAACTTCGCCGTTGACATAGCTGACTTCGCCTTGCAGCAGCCACGGGCCGCGATCATAGGTCACGGCCAAACCCATGTAGCGTGTCAGCGTGTGATCGAGCTTCAGCCTGGTACTCAGTTCACTGGCTGTCGCCGCGTTCTCCGTTTGTCCCAGGCTCGTAAACAACGACTGGATCTGCTGCAGTCCCTGCACCAAATCATCGAGCTGCTGAAAATCAACCAGAGACGTGTGCGAGAGTTGATAGCTCAGCTTGACGGTGATTCCGTTGAACTCGCTCGACAACCCCAGATCAAAGATATTCTCGGAACGTGATTTGCTCGGAGCGTCGGCGGGCGGGACGACTACTGTCGTACTTTGACGCGGTCCGTAAGCGGTCTTGGCGTGCCAGACACTGTTGCCGATCTGCCAAGTTTCCGTTACATCGATTCCGTCCACATAAAACACCGGAAGCCATCCATAAAATTCCGTGTTAGGTCGCACCCACGGAAAAGCAAAGCCGACATCACGATAGTTCGCCAGCAGAAACAGGTCCTCGCTGGTTCGACCCAGACGCAGGGTCAGATCCGCTATGGGCTGGTACGAAATAAAAGCCCAGTCGACCAGTTGAATGGGCGGGATGCCGTGGCCCTGCTCTTTGAGTACGAACTGCCCGACCGCTCCCCATTTGGACCCCATCGTGTAATTGGCCTGCATGCCGATGCGCGAATCGGCAAGCGCATCGCCATACCCGCCCGACTCTCCCGGCTCCGAGTTATCGCGACGGAATGTCCAAGGCTGGGAAATCTCGGTGTGCTGAGCGCCAACGGTGCCGAAGCCGTTGATCTGCAGGTTCGGGAGCACATCGATCGCCGCGAAAGCGGGCCGTCCCAGAACCGACGTCACCAAGCAAAGCATCGCAATGCGACGCCGGGCCATGTGAGCGGGACGATTTGCTTTCGATTGGGTCGTCATGATCCGCTTTTTAGTATCCCTATATCGGATTGTCGATCGGAAACTCAATCAGGACGTACTTCTCCCGCCTGCCGGTGAGCACAAATCATCTGTGCCAAACCGGCAACTGCAAATGCGATGAAAAAACCCCGGGGCTCGGATCCAGGGTTATTGTCGTTTGTCAGAATTCGCTTACAGCTTGGTGGCGTCGAAGAAGTTCGCCATGCGCTGCGCCAGCATCAGATCGCCATCGACCTGCAGCTTGCCGGTCATGAACGCGGTCATGCCATTGAGTTCACCCATCATCAGCTGAACCATGTCGTTGTCTTCCATGGTGATGGTGACATCGGCGTTCGGCGCGCTGCCGCTGCTGACGCTGCAGGCACCATTCTTGAGCGTGGCGTAGCCCGGCGTCGAGGTGTTGAACTGGATGACGCAATTGGTGCCGGCGGCGGCATCAGGATTGAAAGCAGCTGGCAGCTTACTGAGCAGTTCGGTGAAGGTCACGTGGGTCTCCTGGAGTTATTGGGACATGAATGCTAAACATCCGCTGGGAGGACGGCAACCCACTAACGGATGATCACGCCCGCTGCATAGCGTCGCGACCGGAAGCTAAAGCGCCCTGGCGCGAGAAGCGAAAGCGACGGTTTGAGCAAATATTACGTGTAAGTATCAAATATTCATCCCATACGGCTCTTGTCGCCCAGTCGCGCTCCGGGATTCTTAGAATCTTTTTAAAAACCGACACTAACTGCGCATCGCGAGGAGGATCGCGGCGAGCAGCTAGACTTGGGTGTCGAGTGCGACATGCCGCTTGCGGCCTGATATTGATCAAAATCCAGGCGATTGCGCGCTATCCGAGCAAGCGCGAACCACGCAGCCATTCCACCGCGCCCGCACCGGCGCATCGCCCGCTCGCCACACATGCCGCGAGCAGGTAGCCGCCGGTTGGTGCTTCCCAGTCCAGCATCTCTCCTGCGCAGAACACGCCTGGGCGGGTGCGCAGCATGAGCCGATCGTCTACTGCATCAAACCTGACGCCGCCGGCACTGCTGATCGCCTCGGCCAATGGCCGGGGACGCGTGAGTGTCAGCGGCAGCGCTTTGATCCACACCGCCAGTTTCTCGGCATCGGCGAAGTCGGCCTTGGGCACCACTTCGTAAACGAGTCCGGTCTTGACGGCGTCGAACCCTGCGATGCGGCGCAAAGTCTCGCTCAGCGACCGGCCCGAGCGCGGGCGCCCGAGGTCGCGCGCAAGTTGTGCCGCCTCATGCCCCGGCGCGAGATCGAGATGCAGAACCGCGGCGCCATTCGCATTGATTTCGTCACGCAGCGATGCCGATAACGCATAGATCAAGCCGCCCTCGACGCCGGTCGCGGTGACGATGAATTCTCCTTGTTGCTGCCGGCGTTCGCCCCTGTCGCCGCGCAGGATCGCCACGACTCGTTTCACCGGCCAACCGGCGAAGCGTTGCGCGAAATGCTCGCTCCAATCGATATCGAATCCGCAGTTCGCCGGCTGCAGCCGCTCCAGGTCCACGCCCGCCGCCGTCAGCCACGACGTCCACGCGCCGTCTGAGCCGAGTTGCGGCCAGCTGCCGCCGCCGAGCGCGAATATCACCGCATTCGAATGCACGCGGCGCTCGCCATCCGGTGTGCGGAATCGCAGTGCGCCGGTTTCGTCCCAACCTTCGCAGCGATGGCGGACATGGAAACGCACTCCCTGCTCCCTCAGACGACGCACCCAGCCGCGCAGCAACGGCGCGGCCTTGAGCCCGACCGGAAACACGCGGCCGGAGCTGCCGACGAAGGTTTCGACTCCGAGCTGCCGGGCCCACGCCCGTAGCGCATCGGCGTCAAAAACCTGCAGCCAGCGCGCAACTTCCGGCTCGCGTCCGATGTAGCGTCGCACGAAGGCGTCGAATGGCTCGGAGTGCGTGAGGTTCAGCCCACCCTTGCCCGCCAGCAGAAACTTGCGGCCGACCGAACCCATGCCCTCGTAGATGTCGACGTCGACGCCAGCCGCGCGCGCGACCTCGGCTGCCATCAAACCAGCCGGGCCGCCACCGACGACAGCGAGCGTGACTGCGGATTGTTCATTCATTGTGGAATGGTGGCATGAGCGGCGCTCCGCGGGTGTGATCGACTAAAATCACACTTTGAAAAGGCGCCACTCCGCATGAATATCCACGCCGATAAAATCCTCATCCTCGATTTCGGGTCGCAATACACACAGCTCATCGCCCGTCGCATCCGCGAGCTCGGCGTCTACAGCGAGATCCATCCCTGGGATATCGGTGAAGCCGCAGTGCGCGCCTTCGCGCCGAAAGGCATCGTGCTGTCGGGTGGACCGGAATCGGTGACGGAAGCGAGCTCGCCGCGCGCACCGGACTGTGTATGGAATCTCGGCGTGCCGGTACTTGGCATCTGCTACGGCATGCAGACGATGGCCGAACAGCTCGGCGGCAAGGTCGAGCCGGGACACATCAAGGAATTCGGCTATGCCGAGATCCGTGCGCGTGGCCATTCCACGCTGCTGCGCGACATCGAGGATCGCGTCAACGGCGAAGGCCACGGCCTGTTGGACGTCTGGATGAGCCACGGCGACCGCGTCAGCGAAATCCCCGTCGGCTTCAAGCTGATCGCATCGACCAAGGATGTGCCGATCGCCGGTATCGCCGACGAGACACGCAAGCTGTACGCGATTCAGTTCCATCCGGAAGTCACCCATACCACGCAGGGCACGCGCATCTACGCGCGCTTCGTGCACGACATCTGCGGCTGCGGTAGCGCGTGGACGGCAGGCAACATCATCGAGGACTCGATCGCGCGGGTGCGCGCGCAGATCGGCGGCGGCAAAGTGCTGCTGGGACTATCGGGCGGCGTCGACTCATCGGTCGTAGCGGCGCTGCTGCACAAGGCGATCGGCGACCAGCTCACCTGCGTGTTTGTCGACCACGGTCTGCTGCGCCATCAGGAAGGCGATCAGGTCATGCAGGTATTCGCCAAGAACCTCGGCGTCAAGGTAATCCGCGTCAACGCCGAAGCGCGCTTCCTCGGCGAACTCGAAGGGATCACCGATCCGGAAGCCAAGCGCAAAATCATCGGCCGGCTGTTCATCGAAGTCTTCGACGAGGAAGCCGGCAAGATCAAGGACGTGGATTTTCTGGCGCAGGGCACGATCTATCCCGACGTGATCGAGTCCGCCGGCGCCAAGACCGGCAAGGCGCACATGATCAAGAGCCACCACAATGTCGGCGGCCTGCCGGAGCGCATGAAACTCAAGCTGGTCGAACCGCTGCGCGAGCTGTTCAAGGACGAGGTGCGCAAAATCGGTCTCGAGCTTGGACTACCGGCGGAAATGGTACATCGTCATCCCTTCCCCGGCCCCGGCCTCGGCGTACGCATCCTCGGTGAAGTCACCAAGCGCGCCGCCGACACCCTGCGCCTCGCCGATCACATCTTCATCGAAGAACTGCGCAAGGCCGGCTGGTACGACAAGACCAGTCAGGCATTCGCAGTGTTCCTGCCGGTGAAAAGCGTCGGCGTCACCGGCGACGGCCGCCGCCACGAACCCGTCGTCGCTTTGCGTGCCGTCGAAACCATCGATTTCATGACCGCACGCTGGGCACATCTGCCCTATGAACTGCTGGACATCTGCTCGCGGCGTATCGTCAACGAAGTGCCTGGACTCTCGCGCGTGGTCTACGACATCTCCGGCAAGCCGCCGGCGACGATCGAGTGGGAGTAAGAACGCGCGCTCGAAACAGGTCACCCACAGTATCTTGACTGCTTAATTCACGAAGGGGTCGAGCGGATGCTTGTGCGCGGAAACCCTTGCCGGCAACAAGTGCCACAGGACTCTGCCACGGCTTGACGAATAATAAACGTAGGAACTGTGAAGCTGATCACAGTTTGTATGTACGCATTGTGGAAAGATCTCTCCATCGCAATGAGCGCGGATCAAGCGTTATTGCGACATGATTTAATAATTTGGGGGTTCACAATGAATAATTATCTACGGGGAGGGGTGCAGGCCGGCTGGGCCACCTTGTTTTCTTTTGGCGTCGCCGGGGTGCCATTGCTGGCCCAGGCTAGCAATCTACCGACAGCGGTAGGTGACAGCTTCAAGATTAATTCGCCGACAGATTTCGCTGATCCTAACAACAGCCCAGACGTTGCCCGCTCCGCCAGCGGTGGCTTCGTGGTCGCGTGGGCGGGCACGGAAAGCGCCGACACCAACTACAGTATTTACGTGCGACGGTTTTCCAAGGGGGGTGCGGCATTGGGGTCCGAATTCATTGCCAATGCCGCTCCTTCGACGGCGACAATGACGATATCCAAACCAAAGGTAGCGATCGCTGACGACGGCGGATTCGTTGTCGTTTGGCAGGATGAAAACAGAGACCCGAGCAATGGCAACACCAGCATTGTTTATAAAGGCCGTCTCTTTGCCGCAAATGGCACGCCGCGCATGAACGAGTTTTGCCTTGATCCAGTCTGCACAAGCGAAGACGATTCAGGAATCGACGGCAAGACGGTCGCTATGGACGCAGCTGGGAATTTTGTCGTGTCTTGGATCGATTTTGGTACCACCAGCACCGATGCTTCGATCAAAGCGCGCCGCTTTTCATCGGATGGCAGCGCGCTGGATGCAGCGCCGATGACGGTGGCGAGCGGGTTTCACCTCGGGAATCTCGGAAGCACTTTGCCGCGGGGACTCACATCGACACGCAATCGCAAAAGCGGCGATTTCGTCATCGCATGGCAGAAGATTCATGGCTATTCCGTGCTGCTTTTATTGGCCGGAACCAACGAAACAATTGAAGCTCAACGTTACAGTGCCGCTGGGAAGGTGGTCGGTCGGCCGCTGCTGGTGAACAGTTGTTCGAGTCTGTATTCATATTCGATTATCGCCGGTTGCACGATGTCCACCGCCAACCTGCCGCAGCTGACCATGACGGGCGACGATGCCGGCAACCTCATCTTCGCCTGGACGCAGACCGGCAAGCAAGACGGTTCCAAGCTTTATGCGCGCCGCTTCACATCCGCCGGCAGAGCTGCAGGCGCCAAGTTCAGCGTGGCGTCACTCGGCAGACTCGGCGGCACGTTGAGTACCGCTCAGGATGATGCTGGTGATTTCGTTACGGCTTGGGATGACGCTTCGGTTGTTCTTGGACAAAGTGTGAGCGCCAGTGATTCCGTTCTGGCGTCGAATCTACAGATTTCCCCTGCGGATAAGACAACTCTAGGCGGCGCAGTTGCCGCGGATTCAGACGGAAATCTCACTGCAGTTTGGGTGGAGTACACAGCTACTGGCGAAAATAGTGCAACCGGTACGGTGGTAGGACAGCTTTACAAGTTTCCATAAGATTTTTCCCGCGTCGGCAAGTTGGGTGCGTAGGCCTTTTGTGCCCACGCGGCTCATAACTGTGGAGTCCGCGTGGGGACTCAATCCCATCACAGCACATGGAGAGGTTTGACTATGCGTATCCGTTCATTCATCAGCGCTCGTTTATCTTCGACACTCGTCAGCATCGCAATTGCGACCGTTGGAATGGTGGCGACACCGGCATTCGCGGTGCCGCCGTCGCCCGAAGGCACCTATGTCGACTGGAACATTCCAGGCACGCACGAAAGCCAGGATTTTTACGTCTATCCGACATCGCAAAACCAATACTACTTTTGGGCCGATCAGTTCAGCTTCACCGGTGGCCAGGGGTGCGGAGCGCCGGCGGGCGTATCACTGTGCGCGTATATGGGGTTGCAGAACAATGCGAGCGGCCATGTCGCAATATTCAGTGTGTTCGGCAACGGTGTGACGGGTTCGACCGGTCAGGCGTTGACGGTTTGTTCTTCAGGGTGCGAAGGCCCCGGCTGGTCGATTCTTGTGCCATACGCCTGGCAGGTCGGACATTATTATCGCGTCCGTGCGTGGATCGTCGGTACGGATACGTGGGGGTTTTGGGTCGCCGAAGTTAATGCAGCGCTCAATACGGTGATCAGCGAGTCATACCTGGGATCCATCACGGCACCGGGATCGCATTGGATCGGTGCATCCTCGACGACTTTCACCGAAGACTTCGGGCCGTCCATCACCGCCTGCTCGCAAATTCCCTATGCAGGTTCATTCCAGCAGGTGCGTGATGAAAGCCTGCGGGCAACGACGCCATCGCCCCATTTTTCGACAAACGCCGGCTGCAACAATTCGTCGATCACCAAGAGCGGCTCCTGGTATGAGCAGCAGATGGGCGTGCCGCAATAGCTTTCGGATCAGCCAGCCGCGGTGCTCGGTAGCGCGCGTTGAGCACGCCTGTCCTCGGCTCGCGCCGCGTCGTCAACGACGTGCCGGGACTCTCGCGCGTCGTCTACGACATCTCCGGCAAGCCGCCGGCGACAATCGAGTGGGAGTAAGGTCATATCAAAAAGGCCGCCCGCGCCTCTAGCATCTCGCGGGCGGCAGTCCAATCCGGTCGCGATGGCGTGGGGAAGCAGCGCTGGCCGGAGTGATGCGTACATTCATAAGCACGTAAAAGCGGATCGATTCGCGCCATCCGCCGCAATGTCCGCTTGAAGCGGGGCGGGACTCCATGCACGATGCCCTCACAATGCAGCGGCTAAAGTGATTGTCAGCAGGCCCTAGGCGAGATCGGAGAAGGCGCGTGACGAAAATACTTGGGATATCGGGCAGCCTGCGCAAAGGCTCTTACAACGCAGCGCTGCTCAATAGCGCCGCGGGTCTCGTCGGAGATGGAGTGAAACTGGAAATCGCCTCCATCCGGGGTATTCCCCTCTATGACGCCGATGTCGAAGCCGCCGACGGGATTCCCAAGGCCGTGGCTGAACTCAAGGCGCGAGTGCTGGATTGCGACGGACTGTTGCTGGCAACGCCTGAATACAACAACGGCATCCCCGGCGTCTTCAAGAACGCGATCGACTGGATGTCGCGCCCGCCGGCGGATACCGCCAAAATCTTCCGCGACCGGCCGGTCGCGCTGATGGGGGCCAGTCCCGGTCCTTTCGGTACGATCCTCGCGCAGGAACAATGGCTGCCGGTGCTGCGTACGCTGGGAATGCGCCCGTGGTTCGGCGGACGCCTGATGGTGTCGCGTGCCAATCAAGTGTTCAACGAATCCGGCGAGATGATTGACGAAAAGATAAAGGCCCAGCTTCGTGACTTCCTGAGTGGCTTCGTTAACTTCGTCAGAAGCGGAACCAAGTCAACTTAATTGGTGGATTTATTGGTCCACAGCTTGGCAAAGTTGCCGATCATGTTCGTGGTGTTCAAGTTGGCGCTGATGATGCCGTTAGTGCCGTTCATTTTGGCGCCACCCGGCCAGGCATGGCCGCCGTTGACGACGCTATAGAGATCCACTTCGCCGTGCGAACCGCAAGCAGCGTTGTGCTGCAGCGTCACAGAAGTACCGTCGTTGAGCGTGACCGGCAGTTTCTGTGTGGAGGTCTGCTTCGGATTGCAGGCGCCATAACTTGCCCAGGCATTGAAGGTCTGCAACGCGCCGATGAACAGGCTGGAGCCGTTATAAGGCACGATGGGATCGGCGGTTCCCATGACGAAGATCATTGGCACGGGATGGCTCGGGCGGCAGACTTTGGCCATGGGAGACAGCATTTCCGCGGCGACAGCGACCACCGATGCCAATAACTGTGACTGCTCGCAGGCCACACGTGTCGCCATGAACCCACCGTCCGACATGCCGGCCATCGAGACGCGAGTGGGATCGATAGGATATTGCTGAGTCGCAGTCTGGATCAGCGTCTTCAGAAAGCCGACATCATCGGCGGTGGGACTCGCGTTTGCGGGGTTGATATTCCACTGGCCATTGATGGCCGGCGGCAGAATGACCCAATAGCCCATTTGCGCCGCAAGCGTTCCGGCCCGGGCGTTGTTTGCAATATCTTCCGGTGTCCCGCCCTGGCCGTGCAGCAGGACGATGGCTGGCGACTTATTGCTCGGGAGCATCGAGGGCCGGATGAACAGAACCGAACGGGCCAGACCCTGGTACGTAACGCCTTGATAGAAACTGACTGTGCCGGCAGCCGGTACAAGACTGGCAGGCACCGTGACAGGTTGGCCTGCATGGGCGGTTGAAGAAATCAGTGCTGCAGACACAGCCAATAGCGTCATCGCTGCAGTGCGGACGCAAAGCCGCGGAAGATTCATTTTTTTGTTGTCGAATGAAAATTTATGCGGTCAGCGTAACCGCCACAAACCGCAATTCCCGCACAGGGCTGACAGCCGGCCTATGCTGTCGGGTTGAGCGGATTTCTTAAGGAACGATAGTGGTGATGTCTGCGACTGCAGTCGTCAATACGGCAACAAGCACACATCGAATATGCTCACGGTCACGGACTTCCGGAGACCGTCATGCGCAAACAGCTTCGCACCAGCCTCGCCCTGATGTCATTCGCATGTGGTCTGGCGACCGGCGACGTCGCGACCTCGGCGGCGTGGGCGCTGCCGCTGCGCACCCAGACGCTGTGTCCAGCCGGCATGCGCGCGTGCACCGGCACGTTCGGCAACACCTGCTATTCGCCGACCGGCAACATGGTCTGTATGGGCGGTGTGGTGTGTGCCGCCGGTCAGCAGGTCTGCGGCGGGCCGTATGGTACGAGTTGCTATTCGCGGGCGGCGGGCCAGCAGTGTCTGCAAGGGATTGTCTGCGGACTCGGTGAGTCGGTTTGCAACGTCGGCGGCATACCGCAGTGCTACAACCCGGCGCGCGGCGCGAAATGCCAGTGAGTGCGAGCGGTTGGTTTCAGGTCACGCGCACGTCAAACAGATCGCGCGATCGTCGCCAGACGTAAAAGACCGTCAATAACGTCAGTACGCCGCCCGCCACCACCGACGGCACGGTGCCGAGCAGCTGTGCGGCGGTACCGGACTCGAAAGCGCCGAGTTCGTTCGAGGTGGTGACGAAGATGCTGTTCACCGACAGCACGCGGCCACGCAGATGATCGGGCACCATGCTCTGCATGATGGTGTTGCGGACGACGACGCTGATGCTGTCGAACGCGCCGATGGCGAACAAGGCGACCACCGACAGCCAGAACACATTCGAGACACCGAACACCAGTGTGCCGACGCCAAAGCCGGTGACAGCGATCAGCAAATTGCGCCAGGCGTGGTGCGTCGGCGGATGGCGCGTGCAAACGAGCACGGTCAGCATGGCGCCGAAGGATGAAGCGGCACGCAGGACGCCGAGACCCTGCGGGCCGACCTTGAGTACGTCTGCGGCATAGACCGGCAGGATCGCGACCACACCGCCGAATAGCACCGAGAACATGTCGAGCGAAATTGAATAGAGAATGATTCGCGTGCGCCAGACATATTCGATGCCTTCGCGCAGACTGTCCCACAGCGTGCCATCGTTGCCGCCGCGCGCGCGCGGCGGTAATCGCCGGATCGTCGAGAACAGCAGCATCGCCCCGAGCAGCGCGACGACGACCACGATCAGCGTGCCGGTGAGACCGGTCGCGGCGTAGAGAAACCCGGCGGTCACCGGACCCAGGATCGCGGCAGCCTGCCAGTTCGCGCTGCTCCATGCCGCCGCGTTCGGATATAGCTCGCGCGGCACCAGCATCGGACGCATCGAGGTCACCGCCGGCGAGAAGAAACCGCGCGCCAGACCTAGCGCTGCAATCACACCATAGGACACGTACAGCAAGCCGTCCTGCCCAAGCCACGCGCGCTGCGCCGGCAGCGTTGCCCACAGCAGCAGGCCGGAACCGAGCACGACGAACGACACGCTCGCAAGCGCGATCACACGACGGTCGCCACGATCCGCGATGTGACCGCCGAATAGTGCCAGCGCGATGAACGGCAGCGCCTCGGCGAGTCCGATCAGGCCGAGCACGACAGGCCGGTGCGTCAATGTATATAACTCATAAGCCAGGGCGACCTCCTGCACCTGCAGTGCAATTACGAACAGGAAGCTGGCGGCGAGCAGGCTGCGGTATTCGCGATGGCGCAGGGCGGCGAAGGCGGGGCTTTCAAACATTGGGCTTTAGGATTCGCTATCGCCTTCCGCTGCGGTGTCGCCAGATCCGCCGGCAAGCCGCAGTGCCAGCGCATAGAGGACGTCGCGCGGGACGCCGGTGATGGCGGCGGCAATACGCGCCGCACGTGATACCGGAAGCTCCGCGAGCAACAGGCGCAGTACGCGTTCCCCCTCGGCGGCATCCGGTGCATCCGGTAATGCGCCTTCGATCACCAGCACAAATTCGCCGCGGCTGCGATTGACGTCGGCAGCGAGCCATACGCACAGCTCGCCAAGCGGTGCCGTGTGGCTTTCTTCAAATAATTTGGTCAGCTCACGCGCGAGACAGGCGCGGCGTGTTGCGCCAAGTACGGCAGCGCAATCTGCCAGGCAGTCTGCGATGCGATGGCTGGATTCATAAATAATTATGGTGCGCAGTTCACCGCGCAGCGCGGCGAGCTTGTCGCGGCGCGCGCGCGATTTCGCCGGCAGGAAGCCGGCGAAGACGAAACTGTCGGTGGCAAGACCGGAAATCGACAACGCCGCGATTGCCGCGCAAGGCCCTGGAATCGCAATCACCGGCACGCCTGCCGCGCGCGCGGCGCGCACCAGCGCGAAGCCGGGATCGGAGATCAGCGGAGTACCGGCATCCGATACCAGCGCCAGCGTGCCACCGGCTGCAACCGTTTCGATAAGCTGCCCGGCGATGCGATCCTCGTTGTGCTCGTGCAGCGCCACCAGCGGCGCACGGATGCCGGCGTGCGCCAGCAGCGTACCGGTGGTGCGCGTATCTTCGGCGGCGATGCGGTCCACGGCCGCCAGCACCGCGCTGGCGCGCGGCGATAGATCGCCCAGATTACCGATCGGCGTCGCAACCACGTAGAGATGACCGGCGCGCACGCCGGCCTCGGAGCGTTTATCCTGCGATGTCATCCGGGCGATGGCGGGGCCGTGTCATAATTTTCCGATGATAAAGCTTTCCTCCGCACATCTGCGTGCAGCGCTCGCGCTGACACTGACCATCGCCACGGCGGCGATCTCACGATCGGCAGCCGCCGCTCAGACACTGGACGGTGCGATCGCGCAGGCGCATGCCGCGCTCACGCGGGGTGATCATGGCGCGGCCGCCGACGCCTACGAAAACGCCGCCCTGCTCGGCGGCCCCAGCTTCGCCAACGACTACCACCTGTTGGCGGCGGAGGCGGCGATGGACGGCAACCAGCCCGCGCACGCCTCGGTGATTCTCGACCACCTACCCTCCGACGCGCTCGACACACACCAGAAAATCCGTCTGCAACTGCTGCGCGCACGCATCGCTCTCGCGCGCAACGATGCAGCCACTGCATTGCAAACGCTGCCTGCAAAGCCGAACGACTCAACGCTGGCGCCGCAGATATTGCTGTTGCGCGCACGCGCGCTGTACGCGACCGGTGATGCCACCGGTGCAACCGCCACGCTGGTACAGCGGGAGCAATCACAACCGCCTGCCGCCGCGGATGCGAATCGGGCGGAAATCTGGAAGGGCCTGATGTCATCCCCCGCCAATGCGCTCGGGCTTGCACACGCAGGCAGTGCCGATGCGATCACGCGCGGCTGGCTCGATCTCGCTGCGCTCGCGCGCAGCGGCGCCTCGCTCGAAAGCTACGAGGACTGGCGCAAGCGCTATCCGGGCCATCCGGGCGCGGAGCATTTGGCCAATCTGATGGCACCGATCACCCCAGTCGCGCCGCCGACAGTGCAAACCGCCGCCGCGCCGGTCGTCATCGTGGCACTGCCGAGCGCGGCCAGCATCATGGCCATACCCGCGCCGGCGACTTCGGTTGCAGTGCCGTCGGTTCCGGTGCCGATCCCTCTGCCCTCGGGCTCCGGAACTCCTGCACTGCTGCTGCCGCTGAGCGGCCCGTTCGCCACCGCCGGCGGTGCCGTGCGCGACGGCTTCGTGGCCATCCAGCAAGTACAGGCGTACGACACCGGCGCCACGCCGGAGAGCGCGGTGGACGCATACCGGCAAGCGATTGCGGCGGGCGCCGGCATCGTCGTCGGCCCGCTGCGCAAAGAGGAAGCGATGGCGATTCTCGCCGCCGCCTCGCCGGGCATGCCGCAGATCCTGCTGAACGATGTCGATGCCGGTACGCATGCACCGGCGAATGTCCTGCAATTCGGTCTCGCGCCGGAGGATGAGGCACGCGCCGCCGCCGAGGATGCTGCCGCGCACGGCCTGCGACGCACTGTCGCACTGGTGCCGGCCGGCGAATGGGGTGATCGCGTGCTGGCGGCGTTCCGCAGCCGCTTCGAGGAATTGCAGGGCAGCGTTGTCGACAGCGCACAGTACCCGCCGGGCAAGCAGGATTACTCCGATGCGATCAAACGCTTGCTCAAATACGACACCAGCATTGCGCGTTTCCGTAGCCTCGAATCCACGCTGGGTACGAAGATGGAATTCACACCGCGCCGCCGCGCCGATATTGATTTCGTGTTCATCGGCGCGCGCGCCGCGCAAGCGCGGCTGATCGTGCCGCAGTTCCGTTTCTATCGCGCGGAGACGCTGCCGGTCTATGCCACCAGCGGTGTCTACGACGGCGCCGTCGATGCCGATCTGCAGGGCGTGCGCTTTTGCGACGTACCGGCAATCGTTGCCAACAGCGGCGGCGGACAACCAGTCGATGTCATCCGTCTCAACGCGCTGGGACACGACGCAGCGGTGCTCGCGCAAGCGCTCAGCGCAGGACACTTGGCGCAGAACGCACCGCTCGATGGCGCCACTGGCCGTCTGACCGTGGATACCAGCAATGTGGTCCATCGTCAGCTCCAGTGCGTGGAAATGGCGGATGGCGCGCTGCGTGCGCTGTCGCCACCGGCAGCCGCTCCGGCAATAACCGTAATCCCGCTGCCCGCTTCGTCATCGTCGCCGCCGGCATCGACGCCACTGCATTGAACGACGGAGCCGCCGCCGAAACCCGGGCGCTCCGCCATCTCGAAGCGCGCGGCCTGCGCTTGATCGAACGTAACTGGCGCACGCGCGGCGGCGAGCTGGATCTTGTGCTGCGTGACCGCGACACGCTGGTCATCGCCGAAGTGCGCGCGCGTAGTCACGCCGGTTTCGGCGGCGCCGCCGCGTCGGTGGATGCGCGCAAGCGCGCACGCCTCGTCCATGCCGCGCGCGCCTACCTTGCTGCGCATCCACAATACCAGTCGCTGCCGGTACGCTTTGATGTCGTCGCCATCGAAGCCGGCGGGCACATGGACTGGATTCGTGCGGCGTTTGAAGCTGAGGAGTGAGGAAGGTGAAACCGCAATGGTCTTTTTAGTTATCACGCTGAAGGGTTGGCAAGAACTTCGGCCATTTCTTAGTTCAGAGTGTGCCGTCTGGCTCAACACAAACGCAGTATCTGCGTCCGAAATCCAGGATCTAAGAGAGGCGGGATTTAATTTAACGACCTTCTCGGAATCACTTGATCTCGACCAAGAGAGTCTGTTGGACACAATAGCCACGATTCGGGAGCATCATCCAAGAGACTCCATCTGGATCGAGTGCGGGGCACGATTCCCACTCATCTCATGAACGGGCAAATAATCGCACCATCGGCATCTACGCCGCATGACCGCGCCGTTTGATCCCAACGCCTTGCGCCGGCTGCGCGAAGCCCTACCGGCCGATCGTCTGCTGACCGATCCGGCCGACTGTCTCGCTTACGGCTATGACAACAGCCGGCGCGTCGCGTTGCCGCAAGCAGTTGCATTCGCGGTGTCGGCTGACGACGTCGCCGCAGTGGTCGGCGTGTGCAAGGATTTCCGCGTACCGCTGGTCGCACGCGGACGCGGCACCAACACCACCGGAGCGACGGTGCCGATCGCAGGCGGTGTGGTGCTTTCGCTGGAGCGTATGAACCGCATCCTCAGGATTTCTCCGGGCGACCGCCTGCTCGAATGCGAAGCCGGCGCACTTAATGGCGACGTGCAAACGGAAGTGGCGAAACATGGTTTGTTCTGGGCACCGGATCCAACCAGCGCCGGCTATTCGACCATCGGCGGCAATCTCGGCTGCAACGCGGGCGGTCCGCGCGCGGTGAAATACGGCACCGCGCGCGACAACTTGCTCGGGCTGTCAGCGATCACCGGCAACGGCGATGTGATTCACACCGGCACGCACACCACCAAAGGCGTGGTCGGCTACGACCTCACACGCTTGCTATGCGGCAGTGAAGGCACGCTCGCGATCATCACTTCGGCGGTGCTGAAGTTGCTGCCGAAACCCGAAGCCATCCGCACGCTGCGCGCGGCCTACGCCGACGTGCCGTCCGCGGCCGCTGCGGTGGCGCGGCTGATGGCGCAGCCGGAAACACCCTGTGCCGTGGAGTTCTTCGACGGCGAAGCGGTGCGGCTCGCGCAGGCTTATCGCGACTGTGGACTGCCCGCGAACGCCGGCGCGCTGCTGCTGATTGACGTCGATGGCGCAACCGCTGACATTGCACGCGTGCAGCGGGCTGTCGCCGACGCCGCATCCGGTCGCGGTCTGCTCGAGCTGCGCGCCGCGAAGGATGCCGCCGAAGCCGAGGCGCTGTGGGCGGCGCGCAAGGCACTCTCGCCGGCGCTGCGCAGCCTCGCACCCAAGAAGGTCAACGAGGATGTCGTCGTGCCGGTGAGCCGGCTGCCGGAACTGGTCGCCGGCATCGGTGAAATCTCGAAGCGCAATCAGTTGCTGATCGTCTGCTTCGGCCACGCCGGCAACGGCAATATTCACGTCAATCTGCTCGCCGATCCCGATGATCCCGCGCAGATGCGCGCGATCGAGCGCAGTCTGCACGAGGTCTTCCGGCTGGTGCTATCGCTGCAAGGCACGCTGTCCGGCGAACACGGCGTGGGCATCGACAAGCGCGACTTCGTCGGCTGGGAAATCGATGTCGCAACGCTGGCATTGATGCGCGATATCAAGCGCGTCTTCGATCCCCATGGCATTCTGAATCCCGGAAAGACCTTGCCGGCGGAGTGACTGCTGCGGACACTTCAGCTGCCGAGGCCCGCTACACTTTTATTCGGGAACCCCGATGAGCCCGCCGCCGCGCGGCACTCTTCGTGAATTCGACTGATTCCACATGGACTATAACGATCATGCCGACGCAATGGACCACCGCTGACATACCCGCACTCAGGGATCGGATCGCCGTCGTCACCGGTGCCAATCGCGGCCTCGGATTCGAGATCGCCCGTGGCCTGGCCGGTGCAGGCGCAACGGTGATTCTGGCCTGCCGGGAACCGGGCAAGGCACAAGCCGCCGTCGCCGAGCTCAGGCGCCAAACACGGGCGGCTCGGCTGGAAACGATCGCGCTGGATCTCGCCGATCTGTCCTCAGTACGCCGATTCGCGGAAGAATTTTCCGCGCGCCATCCCAAACTGGACCTGCTGTGTAACAACGCCAGCGCGATCATGGTGTCGCAGGGAAAAACGCGCGACGGTTTCGAGATGCATATGGGCGTGAATCATCTCGGTCATTTCGCGTTGACCGGCCTTCTGCTCGAGCGCCTGCGTTCGGCACCGCAGGCGCGCGTCGTCAGCACCTCGAGCATGTCGCACCGCATGACGGCCGGACTTCGTCTCGACGATTTCAATCTGGAGCGCGTGTCGTACAAACCAATGGATGCCTATGGCCGCAGCAAACTGGCGGTGCTGCTGTTCGCATTCGAATTCGACCGCCGCGCGCGTAAAGCCGGCCTGCCGGTTCTTTCGGTCGCGGCCCATCCGGGATACGCAAATACCAATCCCGATTTCGGCGGTTTCTTCATGCGCCGGATGACCGCGCTGATGGCTCAGCCGCCCGCAATGGGCGCCTTGCCCGCGCTCTACGCAGCGACCAATCCAAATGTGGTCAGCGGCGAGCACTACGGACCCGGCGGTTTCAAGGAGCTGCGCGGCTATCCGGTGAAAGTGGCGTGCGCACCGTCAGCACGCGACACGCAGGCAGCGTCGCAGCTCTGGACCCTGTCGGAAACGCTTACAGGCGTGAAATATCTCAGCGACAGTTCCGGGGGCAGAGGCTGATTCGGGTTCGGGAAAAGCGGCGACAGCGCGTCAATGCAGCGCGTCGATAACCACCGGCCGCACGGCGTTCAGCATGTCGATGCCGGTCGCGGTGTCCTGATAGATCAGGATAATCGCCGCGTAACCCAAGCCGGAGTCGAACCACGGTGTCGTACCGAAAAGTCCGGGATCGGTGAACTCGGGTCCCGGAGAACCCGCGCTCGTGTAATCCGCCGCATTGGTGACGAATAACCCGAGCGTATAGCCGGTCGAGTCGGCGTTGCTCGGGAAAGACGACGGCAAACTGAAGGTGGCAGTCCCCGTCTGACTGATCTTCAATTGATGGATCATCTCGCTGGATAGGACGCTCGCACCGTTGTCCGCCACACCGTCCTTCAGAATCATGCGCAGAATCTTGATGTAGTCATCCACATTGCTCAGTGCGCCTCCCGCGATACGCGGATTTTGCGTGGGGCCGTAGGTGAATGTGGTCAATCCCAGAGGGGTTGCGACGGTGTTCGCGAAGAACGTTTGCCATGAGCTGCCCGCCAGCAACGTCGCCACATAGCCTGCGATCTGGAAATCGGCGCCGGTGTATGAAAAAGTGCTGCCAGGCGGATTGTCGAGCGGCGAGTTGGCGATATTCTGCGCACAGAGCCGCAGTGTCGTGGTCAAATCATTCAGGCAATCCGATGGCGATTCCGACGATTGCCGGATACCTGCCGTATGGCTCAGCAGCATGCGCATGGTGATCGCCTGGTTAGCGACCGGCCAGTTGAAGCTCGGATCCAGCGTATTGAGATAGTTCGCCACCGGTGTATCGAGATCGAGCTTGCCCGCATCGACAAGCGTGAGAATCGCGATGACGGATGGCAGCTTGGTCGCGGAGGCGATTGCCAGGAACGCGCTGGTGTTCAGATTGCCCCCGGCAGTTTCGTACAGCGTTCCGCTGCTGTCGGTCAACGCAAAACTGTAGCCGCTGACCTGACCGCTGGGAGCGGGAGCACTACTGGTTACGAACCCGTTAAGCGTCGTTCCGACCTGATCGAAGTTACTGCTGCTTCCGCTTCCACCCCCGCCGCCGCATGCCACCAGCAGAACCGCTACGACACCAACCCAGTTCCGCTTCATGCAAATCTCCTTACCGCGCATTCACGCACAACTATGGGTAATTCTATTAACGCGGCTTTTGACAGCATGGTAGACAGACTCAGGGCATACCGAATAAGTTTCGTCATCGCACTTAGCAGCTGCGGTCCGAGTCCATTCCATCACACTTTCAATCCATATCTCCAATCCAACGAGGGATCGTCATGAAGAAAGCCGTTGTTGCTACAGTGTTTCTGCTGATTGCCGGCACCACCGCCGCCGCGCCGGTGAAATACACGATCGATCCGAATCACACCTACCCGAGCTTCGAAGCTCCGCACATTCAGGGCATTTCGATCTGGCGCGGCAAGATCGACCAGAGTTCGGGCACCGTCGTGCTCGACCGCGAAGCGAAGACCGGCAGCATCGACATCACGATGCAGGCGAATTCGATCGATTTCGGTCTGCCGAAACTGAACGAGCATGTGCAGAGCAAAGATCTGTTCGACGTGGCGAAATATCCGACTCTCACCTACAAGGCGGACAAGATCAAGTTCAGCGGCGATGCGCCAGTGGAGGTCGACGGCAATCTGACCCTGCACGGCGTCACCAAACCGGTGCCGCTGAAGATCAATTCCTTCAAATGCATCATGCATCCGATGCTGAAGAAGGAAGTCTGCGGCGCCGACGCATCGGCCGAACTGAGTCGCAGCGACTTCGGCATCGACTATGGCGTCGCGATGACCGGCAGTCCGATGGTGAAGCTGGCGATCCAGGTTGAAGCACTCAGGAACGATTGACTAGGGTCTACTCAGGGTGCCGCCGGACGCACCCACTCCGGCGGCGCCCACAGATGCTTCAGTCGCAGAGATAACGGCCCGGGCCGAAACGCATCGCGCCACATCTCGAAGAACTCGTGGAAGTTCAGCGTGAGCACATTGTGGCTGTGAATCTGCCGCGTGATGCCGTAATCGATCGGCTCATCTTCACTGACATAAGTGCCGAACAGGCGATCGAACAGGATCACGACGCCACCGTAGTTGTGATCGATGTATTGGGGGTTACGCCCGTGATGCACGCGATGATTGCTCGGCGTGTCGAAGACGAATTCGATCCACGCCGGCAGGCGGCCGATGGATTCAGTGTGGATGAAAAATTGGTACGACAAATCGCAGGCATAAAGAAAAAACACTACGCCGGGATGCACGCCGAGAATCACCAGCGGCATGAAGAACAGCCACCAGCCGGTGATCGAGTACAGCAAGCTCTGCCGCATCGCTGTCGTCATGTTCATGCGCTCGCTGGAGTGATGCACAACATGCGCGCTCCAGAACCAGCGCACGCGGTGGCTGGTGCGATGAAACCAGTAGTAGCAAAACTCCACGCCGAGAAAGATCGGTCCTATCGTCCAACCGTTGACGGGTACGTCGAACAAGCGATGGCGGTATATCCAGCTCGCCGCTACGCCGGTCAGCAGCAAGTGCGCGCCGATCTCGAATACCTGATAAGCGCCTCCTAGGCCGAGGTTGGCGAGAATGTCCCGGCGCTCGAACTGGCGCATCGTGCCGCGGCTGCGCATCACGCGCCATTCAGTCATAAAACCTATAATAAACAATGGCGTCATGCCGATCAGTACCACCTGCTTCCAATCGACATTGGAGCCGAAAACCTGTTCCACCGCCTTGATAAACTCGTTCACACGTGACCTCCGCGCCGGGGCCCATGAGATAATGGAATATGAATAATTGGTCTCCTCACCGTTTCTGCGTCGCGCCGATGCTCGACTGGACCGACCGGCACTGCCGGTTTTTCCACCGCCAGTTTTCGCGTCATGCACGCGTCTATACGGAAATGGTCACCACCGGCGCGGTCCAGCACGGACACCGCTCGCGCCTGCTGCGCTATGACGATGCCGAGCACCCGGTTGCGCTGCAACTCGGTGGCTCCGACCCCGACGCGCTGGCGCGCTGCGCCGAGATTGGCGCGGCCACCGGCTATGACGAGATCAACCTGAATTGCGGCTGTCCATCCGACCGCGTGCAGGACGGCGGCTTCGGCGCCTGTCTGATGGACGCGCCGGCCGGCGTCGCCGCCAGTGTCACCGCCATGCGCGGGGCCTGCGGGCTGCCAGTAACGGTCAAATGCCGCATCGGCATCGACTTCTCCGAGGACTATCAGTTCCTCAAGCAGTTCGTCGAAACGGTTGCCGCCGCCGGTTGCGAAACATTCATCGTGCATGCACGCAAAGCCTGGTTGTCCGGCCTGTCACCGAAGGAAAATCGCGAAATCCCGCCGCTACGCTACGACATTGTTTATCGGCTCAAGCAGGAATTTCCGCAGCTGAGCATCGTCATCAACGGCGGCATTCTGACGCTGGACGACTGCGAAAAGCACCTGTGCCATGTCGACGGCGTCATGCTCGGGCGCGCCGTCTATGAGAATCCATTTCTGCTGGCCGATGTCGATCGCCGGCTGTTCGGCGAAACCGCACCGACGCCGACACGCAGCGAAGTGCTGACGCGCCTGCAACCGTACATTGAACGCGAACTGGGACGCGGCGAAAAGCTGTCGAATATCATGCGTCACGTGCTCGGCCTTTATCGCGGCCTGCCGGGCGGTCGTGCCTTCCGGCGCGTGCTCTCCGAACTGGGAACGGACGAGGAAGCGGACTGGAGCGTGGTCGAGGAAGCGATGGCGCGCACCGCGCCGAATTCGGTCAATGGCTTTGCGGCCTGAAATCGCTGCTCCTTTCAATATCCAGTCATGACGACACTGCTGTTGTCCGATCTGCATCTGCCGCGGATCCCTTCACCACTGCGCGATGCGTTCATCGCATTTCTCGATGGACCAGCTCGTGGCACCGACGCCGTCTACATCCTCGGCGATCTGTTCGAGTATTGGATCGGGGACGACGCGGGTGTGGTCCACTACGCGCCCGAAGCCGAGGCACTGCAACGCCTGACCGCCAGCGGCGTCGCCGTTTACTTTCAGGGCGGCAATCGCGATTTCATTCTCGGCCGCGACTTCTTCAAGCGCACCGGTGTGAAACCGCTGCCCGATCCGTACACCACCGACATCGGCGGCGTGCGAACCGTGCTGTCGCATGGTGATGTGTTCTGCACCGACGACGTGCCCTATCAGCGCTGGCGCCGCTTTTCACGCATTCCCAGCGCTCAGCGGATGTTCCACGCGCTGCCACTGAGTTTCCGTCGCGCGTTCGGCGACGGCCTGCGTTCGCACAGCGAAGATGCGCGCAGCTACAAACGCAAATCGATTCTCGATGTGAATCCCAACGCGATCGAGCGCACATTCGTAAAATCCGGCGCGCCGCGCATGATTCACGGGCACACGCATCGACCAACCGAGCATCAGCTCGACATCGGCGGCCAGCCGCGTGAGCGCATTGTGCTTGCGGACTGGCGCGACGATCGCAAGGAATATCTGGAAGTGAGCGACGGAAAATTCGTGCGCAAGCTTGTCGAACCCGTGTAAGCCCGTATCCCGTATCCCGTTCCGGATGGTCATCGATTCGCGCTTCATCCTTGAGGAACACGACGGCCGCCTGCAGTTGCGTGCGACGCAGCGTCCCACCTACGGCGCCGTGTTCGCCGACTGGACCAGCGCTGAACTGCAACGCCGCATCGCCGGCGGACGCAAGCAGGCGCTCGCCCGCGCCGTAGGACTGCGGCAGGAATCATTACCGACCGTGCTTGACGCCACCGCTGGTCTCGGCCGCGACGGCTTCACACTTGCCGCACTCGGGTTGTGCGTGACACTCGCCGAACGCAATCCTGTTGTCGCTGCACTGCTGCGCGACGCGCGCCGGCGCGCTTTTGAAATCGCCACCTTGAGGGAAACTGTTGAGCGGATTGAAATCGTCGAAATGGACACACAGATGCTCGCAGCCGGCATTCGGCACTGGGATACGGTCTATCTCGATCCGATGTATCCGGACGACGGCAAATCCGCCCTGCCCGCCAAGGAAATGCAGATCCTGCGCGACCTCACCGGCGGCGACGCCGATGCCGATGCACTGCTGCCCGCGGCATTGACCCTCGCGCGCAAACGCGTCGTCGTAAAACGTCCTCTAAAAGCACCACCACTCGCGGCGCGCGAACCGACGATGAGTCTGCGCACCACGCAGCTGCGCTTTGATGTTTATATTGTCAGCACTTGTTCACAATAACGCTGATCGCAGCAACGATGGCAATGAGCTACAGTGATTACCAGCGCCAATGCGGGCACTTGTATTCATGCGTTTATTGACTCTGATTCGCCACGCAAAATCGAGCTGGGACAACAACACCGAACTCTCCGATTTCGAGCGTCCCCTCAACGCCCGCGGTCGCAAAGATGCACCGGAGATGGCGGAACGTTTGGCGACGGAGCTGGAGCAACCCCTCAAACTGGTGTCAAGCCCCGCCCTGCGAGCGATCACAACGGCGCAAGCGTTCGCCGACGCGCTCAGCATCGCACACAAGGACATTCATCGCGAACCCCGTATTTATGAGGCTACGCCGGGCACACTGCTGGAAATCGTACGTGCCTTCGACAACCGTCATCACCACGTTGTGATGTTCGGACACAACCCGGGATTTTCGGATTTCGCGCGGCTGCTGGTGACAGATTTTCCGACCATCGAAATGCAGACTTGCGCGATCGCGACCATCGAACTGGGTGCGCCATCTTGGTCGTTCGTCGGTCTTGGCGATGGCAAATTGCGCCGTTACCGGTATCCCAAAGAACACTAAAAAACACTTGGAACGAGCAAAAAAAGACGGGGTACGGCACCTGAGGCGCCGCCCCCGTTTCGTTTATTACTACCCAACCCGCGACTGCAACAACCGCACTACCGCCGGATTCTGCGAGCTTGTCTGCTCTTTAGCCCCGGAATTTCACCTTTGCGCGCGCAGCGCTGTACGTTCGGAACCACGACCCCCTGCAACAGCAGCAGCGAAAGTCCCGCAAAGATGCCCCAAAATATGACCGCGGCACCGAATTCGGCTGCGATCCAGATTATTTGTTCCACGTTCCTCTGCCCGCGCCGCCTCAATTCGCAGCGCTGGATGCCTCTGAACAGGTAATCGGCTGCGGCGATCGGAAACTTGAGACTGCGGCTGGTGGTCTCCAGCGAGACTTTAGTTGAATGAACAGGCTATCGATTGAATCTCATAAATACCGCTACACTTTGTCCGGTTTGAAAAGGATCGTTCGACCATGAACACACTGCTGCGAACAGCGCGAATAGCAATACTGCTGCTTGCTGTCCTGGTTACGGGTTCCGCCTCGGCGAGCCTGGCAGAGGGAGCACGCGCCCCGGATTTCACCACACAGGCGTCACTAGGTGGCAACACCTTCACCTTTTCACTCGCCGAAGCGCTGAAAAAGGGACCCGTCGTTCTATATTTTTACCCGGCCGCGTTCACCAAGGGCTGCACCGTCGAAGCGCACGACTTCGCCGAGGCGATCGATCAATATATGGCGCTTGGAGCGTCGGTGATCGGTGTCTCGCGCGACGATATCGAAACGCTGCGCAAATTTTCCGTCAGCGAATGCCGCAGCAAATTTCCCGTTGCGGCGGATGCGGATCTGAGTATCGCCAAATCCTACGACGCCGTGCTGATGCGCCCGCTTCATTACGCCAATCGCACGTCCTATGTGATCGTACCGGACGGGACGATCATCTATGCCTATTCGGACCTGAGTCCTGACAAGCACGTCGAGAACACACTCAACGCACTCAAGCAATGGCGTGCCAAGCAACCGGCAACACCGGCAACACCGGCAACACCGGCAACACCGGCAACACCGGCAACACCGGCAAAATAATTCACACTGCCGTCAGACGTGAAAATTTTTCGCGGTAGCGTTTCGCATTCTGAACATAGTGCTTCGACGAAATCGTGATTGTTTGAATCTCGTGTGGCAGCAGTTCACGCACCACCTTCGCCGGGCTGCCCATCAGCATCACACCATCCGGAAACGTCTTGCCTTCCGGCACCAGGCTGCCGGCGGCGACGATGCTGTTGTTGCCGATCACCGCGCGGTTGAGGATGACGCTCTTGATGCCGATCAGCGTGTTGTCGCCAATCTTGCAGCCATGCAGCATGACCTGGTGCCCGATCGTGCAATCGCGGCCGATGGTCAGTTTAAGACCCGGATCGGTATGCAGGATGGAGCCGTCCTGCACGTTGCTGCCTTCGCCGATGACGATGTCGTCGTTATCGCCGCGCAGGACGCAACCAAACCAGACACTGACGTCCTTGTGCAAGATCACCGAGCCGATCAGCCGTGCGTCATCGGCGATGAAATGATTGGCTCCGAGCAGTGACGGCTTGCGGTCTTCGATCTGATAGAACATTACACCTTCTCCTTTTGCAGCAGCCTGCGCACCACGGCTTCTGACGGCCGTTCGACGACACCGTGCTCACAGACGATGGCGTCGATCAGCGCCGCCGGGGTCACATCGAACACCGGATTGAAGCCGCGCACGCCCACCGGCGCAATCTGGGTTCCAGCGAAACGCGTGAGCTCGTCGTCGCTGCGCTCTTCGATCGGGATACCGTCGCCGCTCGCGCACGACAGATCGAAAGTGCCGGACGGCGCGACGACCATGAAGCGCACGCCATGCGCCTTGGCTGCGAGCGCGAGCGCATAGGTGCCGATCTTGTTCGCGGTATCACCGTTGGCGGCGATGCGGTCGGCGCCGACGATGACCCAGTCGATCTTCAGCGATTTCATCAGATGCGCGGCCGCGCCGTCGACGATCATGCGCGCCGGAATTTTTTCGCGCGCCAGCTCCCACGCTGTCAGCCGCGCGCCTTGCAGCCATGGCCGCGTTTCGGTGTGAAACACTTCGGTGACGCGTCCGGCCGCCCAACCCGTGCGAATAACGCCCAATGCGGTGCCGTGACCGCCAGTGGCGAGCGCACCGGTATTGCAGTGTGTCAGTACGCGCGCGTTTTCCGGAAGCAAGGCAACCCCGAATTCCGCCATGCGATGGTTCTGCGCAATGTCCTCAGCGTGAATCGTCCGCGCCTCATCGATCAGTAGGTCGGCGTCCGGCTTGCGCTGCCAGACCTTGCGCATACGCTCGATCGCCCAGCGTAGATTGACAGCGGTGGGCCGCGATGCCGCCAGCACCTGTTCGGCCTGCGCATAGCTGTCGCCGCGCTTGGCTGCCAGCGCCAGCCCGTAGGCTGCGGAGATGCCGATGGCCGGCGCACCGCGCACCGCCATGCTGTGAATCGCGTCGGCGACTTCAGCTGCGTTCACGCAGTCGATATAACGCTCTTCGTGCGGCAACAACCGCTGGTTGAGCAGACGCAGGCGGTCGCCTGCCCAGATGATCGGTTCAACGGCGCTTGTCATCGGCATTCCATCGGGATTTAATGCGACGCATTTTATCCGTCTTTGGTCCACCAACTGGAGCGCCCGCATGCAGCGCGCCCCCGCAACGATCGATTTGCTTGTATTTCCGCGCTGGCTGGTGCCGATGGCACCGGCCGGGCTCGTCCTCGAAGACCATGCGCTCGCCGTGGACGGCGGCCGCATCGTCGATATGCTGCCGGCTGATTTCGCGCGCCAGAGCTATAGCGCGAGCGATATCGTGGAACTGCCCGAGCACGCGGTGATGCCGGGACTGGTCAACATCCACGCGCATTCGGCGATGACGTTGCTGCGCGGTATTGCCGACGACCTGCCGCTGATGGATTGGCTGCACAACCATATCTGGCCGGCCGAAAGCGCAAACGTGAACCGTGTGTTCTGCGAAGACGGTGTGCGGCTGGCGGCGGCGGAAATGATTCGCGGCGGCACGACCTGCGTCAACGACATGTATTTCTTTCCGGAAGCGACGGCCAAGGTCGCCAACGAAAGCGGCCTGCGCGCAACCGTCGGTCTGGTGATGTTCGACTTTCCCACAGTATGGGGCAGCGGACCGGACGACTACATCCACAAAGGCCTGCAGCTGCGCGACGAGCTTCGCGGCAATACGCGGGTACGCACCGCGTTCGCACCGCACGCACCATACACAGTGTCCGATGCGCCGTTGGCGCGTATCCGCGCACTGGCGGACGAATTATCGATTCCGATCCACATGCACGTGCATGAGACGGCGGCGGAAGTGGAAAGCGGCCTGCAAACGCACGGCAAACGTCCCTGGGCGCGGCTGCGCGATCTGGGCATGGTCGGCGAAGATTTCATCGCCGTGCACATGACACAGCTCACCGATGAGGAGATCGCGGAAGCCGCGGCGCTCGGCGTGCACGTTGCGCACTGTCCGGAATCGAACCTGAAGCTCGCCAGCGGCTTCGCGCCGATCGCCAAGCTGCGCGCAGCCGGCGTGAACGTCGCCATCGGCACCGATGGCGCCGCCAGCAACAACGATCTGGACTTGTTCGGCGAGCTCCGCAACGCCGCGCTGCTGGCGAAATGCGTAGCCGGGGACCCGAGCGCGATACCTGCGCAGGATGCTTTGCACATGGCGACGCTGGCCGGCGCGCGCGCACTGGGCCTGGATGGCGAGATCGGCTCGCTGGAAAAAGGGAAACAGGCCGATTTCATCGCGGTCGATTTGTCGGCGCCCAACACCCAGCCGATCTATGACGTTATTTCGCAGCTTGCCTATGCGGTCCACGCCGCGCAGGTCAGCGACGTATTCGTCGCCGGACGCGTGCTGCTGCGCAACAAACAGCTGCAAACCATCGACGAACCGGCCACGCTGGCGAAAGCGCGCGAATGGCGTGACGCGATCCGCCGCCAAAAGCCGTGATGAATAGTAGATAGGAACGGCAGCGGCAGAAAGCCATTATTCAGATTTGTCGAGTAAAATCACTGCAATGATCGCAAACGTCGATACAGACGAAATTCAAAAATTCGCGGAACTCGCCGCCCGCTGGTGGGATTCCAGCGGTGAAATGGCGCCGTTGCACGTCATCAACCCAGTGCGGCTGCGCTATATCGAGCAGGCTGCCCGCGGCTTGGCCGGGAAAAACGTGCTCGATGTCGGCTGCGGCGGCGGAATTCTGACGGAATCGCTGGTCAGGGCTGGCGCCACGGCGCTCGGCATCGATCTGGCCGAAGCTTCCATCGACGTCGCCCGCGAGCATGCTCAAGAACACAAAATCGCAGCCGATTACCGCCTTATCGCCGCGGAATCACTCGCTGTGGAAAGGCCGGCATCGTTTGACGTAGTTTGTTGCCTGGAAATGCTCGAACACGTGCCAGATCCCGCGCAAACTGTCGCCGCATGCGCACATTTGGTACGTCCGGAGGGGACCGTGGTGTTTTCAACGATCAACCGAAATGCGAAATCCTACGCACTCATGATCGTCGCCGCGGAATACGTCCTGCGGCTCCTGCCGCGCGGTACCCACGACTATGCGAAATTCATTCGTCCGTCCGAACTTGACCGTTGGGCGCGTGCCGCCTGCCTGGAGACGGTCGAGGTATCAGGCTTGCAATATGACCCATTGTTGAAAACAGCGCGTCTGAGCAGCCGTGATCTGGATGTGAACTACCTAATGACTTGCCGAAAGCCCGCATGAACGCCGCCAATCCCACCCCAACCCTGCGTCGCAACCTCGCCGCGAAATTCGATACGGCCTGCGTGCTGTTCGATCTCGACGGAACCCTGGTCGATACCGCTCCCGATCTCGGCTATGCCGCGAATCAGGTCCGGATTGAGGTTGGGCTGGATCCGCTGCCTCTGGAAGACTACCGAACCTCGGCATCCGGCGGCGCGCGCGGACTGTTGAAGGTCGCACTCGATATCGACCCGGACTCCCATGGATACGGCGCGCTGAAAGATCGTTTTCTAGTGCACTATCGGGATCACCTCGCGCACGATTCGCGCCTGTTTCCCGGCGTACCGGAACTGTTGCGCTCGCTCGACAATGCCAGCATCCGCTGGGGCATTGTCACCAATAAAGTATCCGCGCTGACGCTACCATTGGTCAGCGCATTGAAGCTGCACGAACGCAGCGCCTGCATCGTCAGCGGTGATAGCACTCCGAATCCGAAGCCGGCGCCCGATCCGCTGTTGCTGGCCTGCAAGCAGATCGGCATTGCTGCGTGTAGCTGTCTGTACATCGGCGACGACGAGCGTGACATCGTCGCCGGCCGCGCCGCCAGCATGGCGACCATCGCCGCCGAATGGGGCTACCTCGGCGTCAATGCGGATGTGAATTCCTGGGGCGCCGATGCCATCATTGCGTCACCTGCTGAGATCGTCGAGCTGATCAAACTACGCCGTGCCGCCTGAGCCGGTGGCACAGATGGTCCCGGCCGGCTATACGCCTGCCGCCGGACTGCTCAAAGACAAAATCATCCTTATCACCGGTGCCGGCGACGGCTTAGGTCGCGCGGCGGCACTCGCTTGCGCGCGCTTGGGTGCGACTCTGGTGCTGCTCGGGCGCACGGTGAAGAAACTCGAAGCCGTATACGACGCCATCGAAGCCGCCGGCGGTCCACAGCCGGCGATTTACCCGATGAACCTGCTCGGCGCGACCTGGAACGAGCACGGACAACTCGCGGAAACGCTCGACCGTGAATTCGGCAAGTTGCACGGCATCGTGCACTGTGCCGCGCATTTCACCAGCTTCGCGCCGCTGGAAACGCTACCGCCGAAAGACTGGATGGACAGCCTGCAGGTCAATCTCACCGCCCCATACACATTAACGCGCCTTTGCCTGCCGCTGCTGGAACGGGCTGGTGACGCCAGTGTGGTCTTTCTCAGCGAAGCCGCCGCACACGATCCGAAAGCCTTCCGCGGTGCCTACGGTCTCGCCAAGATCGCGCTCGAGGGACTGACCCGCATGTGGGCGAAAGAACTCGAAACACGTCCGCAGATTCGCATCAACACCTACGATCCGGGTCCAATGCGCACCGAACTGCGTCGCCGGGGCTATCCGAGCGGACACGAACAAGCACCGCTCGCCGAGACTGCCGTGCCCGGACTGATCTGGCTGCTCGGACCCGACAGCAAAGGCCGCTCCGGCACATCGTTCGCGAATCGCCCGGTCTGAAAAGCAGTAGTACATTCACGCGATATCAGAGGCATATGCTGAATCCGTTCGAGAACGGCGGTATTACATTGCCTCAGCCGGCGATGTGAGGCGTAACGGTCAAAGACATCAAAATGCTGTCAATGCAGGCCGCACTCGCCGTTCATTTATCCAAACAACCAGTGCACCGGGATCGAGGGCTCTCGTAAACAGGAAGCCCTGCACGGAGTCGCATCCGAGTTCCTTTAGGACATCGAGCGTCTCTTGATTCTCCACACCTTCTGCGACGACTTTCAGTCCGAGGTGATGCGCGAGTTCTATAGTGGATAGAACAATGGCGCGATCTTTTTCGTCCGTCGCCAAGTTCGTGATAAACGAGCGATCTATTTTCAGCTCATTCACCGCTAAATGTTTTACGTAAGAGAGCGAGGAATAGCCGGTGCCGAAATCATCGATTGACAGCCCCACGCCCGACGCCTGCAACGCCGCCAGCACTTCGATCGCGCGCGCTGGATCCTGCATGACACCGCTTTCCGTAATCTCCAGGCATAGCTGTCTCGGCGGGAGTCCATAGCGAGTGACCGCGTCCGCAACGATGCTCGTCAAAGCCGGATTCAACAGATCTTGCGCCGAGATATTGATCGATACGCACAAGGACAGTCCTTGCAGGCGCCAATGCGCGCACTGGGCGGCTGCATGTGCAATCGCCCACGCGGTCACGGTTTTGATAAAGCCGGTTTGTTCAGCGAAGGGAATGAACATCCCCGGAGAAATCGGCCCCTTGGTGGGATGCCACCAACGCATCAGCGCTTCCACCTCTGTCACTGCCCCGGTGGCCAAATCCACTTTGGGTTGATAAGCGAGCCGCAGTTCGTTCGCTTCCATCGCGTGGCGCAATTCGGATAAGAGCGACAGCTGCTCCTCGCGCCGCTGGCGCAGCCGCGGGTCGTACGTCAAAACCCCTTGTTTGGAGTGCTTGGCCAGGGACATCGCCGCATCGGCGTGGCGCAGCAGGGTTTCGGCGTCTATTCCATGGGCAGGATAGCCGGCAATACCAATGCTGGCACGGACATCGAGGGATTGTGGTCCGACCACGATAGGCGATTCCAGTGCATCTGCAACCTTTGCTGCAGCCCTGACTCCCTGATCGGTACCAACACCGACGAGCAGCACGGCGAACTCGTCACCGCCCAGTCGCGCGACGATATCGCCACCCGATAACAACGCGGTGAGACGCGCGGCCACGTGTTTGAGAACCTCATCGCCGGCGGCATGCCCAAGCGTTTCATTGATGTAGCTGAAACGATCAAGGTTGACTACTAGTACAGTGACTGGGGTCGTACTGTCCTGTGCCGACCGGATGGCAGTTTCCAGCTGTTCGCGGAAGCGCGCTCGATTCGGCAAACCAGTCAAAGTGTCGCCGTAAGCGAGTCTGAGAATTTCTCGTTCGCGCGTGGCAATGCCGTCGCGCATCACATTGAAGCGTCGGGCCAGCTGTACGATCTCGTCGGCGCCGGATATCGCGACCGGCTGTGAATAGCCGCCTTCCTCGATGCGTTCGGTCATCTGGCCTAAGGCCAGTAGCGGCCGGGTAATGCTGCGCCCAATCAGGATACTGCCGACGACCGAGGCCGCCACGCTGATTAGAGCCAGGACAATGAGGATTCGATGCAGTGGCTTGAATGGCTTCAAAGCGTCATCGAGCGAACGCTGCTGCACGGCCAAAATCGGGGCTTCACCGGCGTGATCGAGATGCCGTATTAGAGTTTCATACTCCGTTCCCCCCAATATCATAGCCGAGCCTTGCGTCGTGGCATCACTGTGCGACGAAAACTCTTCCACAAGCTCTTGTTGCTGGGACAACGGTATAGTCGATGCCAACACCGACCACCGGCTATCTGTCCCGCGCGTGAGGAACGAGACGTCAAGTTCAGAAAGCTTTTGCAGCTCGCGGGCAGTACGGTCGTCGATGGATACGCCGAAGACCGCCCAGGCAATTGGAGTTGGCGCGAGCACCGGGACCAGAACCAGCTGGTAAGCGCGGCCTTCCAGAATAACCAGGCCGGTGGCGTTACCGCGTTCCTCGGCTTCCTGCATAAGCCACGAAAATGGGAATTGCGCGTCAGTGCCATGCACCCGCATTGAGTCCGCGATGAACTGCCCTTCCGGTGAGACCAGTTGCGCCAAATCGGCATGGATACGCGAGCCGTGATTCGCCAGTACTGATGCGAGCGTGGGCAGATCGTGAGTCGCCACGGCTTCTCGAAATGCGAAATCGCGCGCAAGCAGCTCGGCGGCCTGAGTCAGCTCTGCGTTGTTGCGGTTGAGAAGATCGCGGAATACCCGTTCGCCAACCGCCAGCTCTTGCTTGCTCTGGTCGCGGGCATTGCGGGTATTGGCGGCATCCACGAGCAGCAGCGCGACACCCTGGACCGCGATGAACAGGACGCCGAAAAAAATGATGATCTGTGCACGCAGGCTCTGTGGATAAGGTCGCCAATGAATCATCGCTTGAGTACCCAGGCCGAAGGAGCAGTCGACTAGTAGAGACTATCGTTGCCGGCGGCTGGCGCGCGGCGCACTCGGATTTCCCGTTTGAGCTTCAGGTTCCACGACAGCTGGGTCGAAGTACTGACCTGTACGCTCTGCTGCGTCGACTCCCCAGTGCCCTGAAGTTGCGGATGCCAAACACGAACCTTGTAGGCTCCGACGGGCAAATGGATTTCGGCAACACCGCCGACATCGGTCTTCGCGAAATAGGGTGACTCCGATACATAAATGTAGCCGAGCATCCAATCGTGGATATTGCAGCCAAGCACCACCACACCAGGCTTGTCGAATAACATCGGCGCGGACGGCGTTCCAGCATAGAGCGGCAGCTCGAATGTCTTGGGCAGCGAAAATGAATAGACCTGATGCCGTACGTTGTCCTTGTTTGGGAACTGCACCAACGAACCGACAAGAATCGGTTCCACCTTGGGGACGAATTCCTTGTCGACCTGATCCATAATTTCCGTGCGCGGACTTTTGGGGAGCGGTGGTGGACCACCATCTGGCACCGCAACGACTACCGCATCGGCCACTGGCACACCGTTGTCGCCAATCACGTGCGAAATGATGAGCCCTGATTGCGCCCATGCACTATTGCTGATCAGGAAAGAGACTGCGCATGCGGTAACAAAAAAATGGCGATTCATTTGTACCTGCCTTCAGTAACGATACTGATAAGAGACACGCAACCACCCGCCGTCGTAGCTCGACCCTCCGGATGAGAAGGTGCGATCCCTACTCCCACTCAGGCTGAACGAGGAGCGGTCGCCGGCCGCCCAGCTCAGCTCGGCTACCGTGGCGACTGTGGTGCCAAGTAGGCGGTAAGCATAGAAGTCGTCGTCAAATGCCGGATCGGGGGCAATGGCGCGGACGCCGCCATAGGCAAGGTCCTCTGAACGTGTCCCCGATTCCACGTCACCGCGTCGTACGTTTAATCTTGCGTCGATCTGGACGCGGTCAGTGAGTTGATAGGCTGCTTTCGCAAACAGATTCAGTCCCTTGAGGTTGAATACAGTGCTGGGCAGCCCTTCATCGAGCGGCGTACCTGATTTTGAGATGCGCCAGTCATAGGCTGCGCCAAGACCGGCATCGAGCCGCTCGGATAGACGCCGCCCGGCCGCGACTTGCACCATTCCGGCATAGCCGTCGCGCATCCGGCTGCGATAGAAATCACGCCGCTGAACTGAGGCCGACAGCGCTAACCAAGGGGCCAGGACACCGAGGCCAAACTTATGGCGATAGCTGACTGCGGGGCCAAGGTCAAAATATCCAAGGCGCCCGAACCTGAGATATTGGGCGCTTTTCAGTTCCGCGGTCGCTGTAATCAGATCCGCACCAGTTATTGCGAAAACCCGACCGGAGGAAACAGAAGCCACAGCGATCTCGTCGTCCCGGATGTCCGACGAATCATCTCCATGGGTAACGTTGTCATCGTAGATCGCGGCTGGTTCCGCCACGAAATGCCACTCTGCGGCGAGAACGGGAACGACGCTGCCCAGCAGCGCTCCACCAAGCACCGCCGCCAGCGCCCCTTCTCGCGTGATGTTCAAATCCGCTGCTCTCCCCACCAATAGGACGAGCGGTCAATCATCCGCTGTCCACGCATCCGGTGGCCAAATCCTTAGTCCGATTTCCGCATCGCCCGATTTTGGCCGTTGCGGTCGGCGCAAGGCTTACCGTGGCACCGTTTAACCGCAACAGCAAGTGCAGCTCGGGCCCAAGTGCAGCTCGGGCCAGTGCCGACAGAATTTTTCCCAGTTCGATCGCCAGCCCGAAATTCAACGTTGCACTTTGCAGTTTATCGGTTGAATCCGCGCTAAGTTTAGGGAGTGTCGGAGTGGCGGCCGTCAGAAACCGTTTGCGGACCCAGGCACTATGGACTCATCGACTCGCAACGTAGCTTCAATGCCGATGCGTGACGCTCGAAGCCGTCCTGCACCGCCTTGATGGGAGCCGCGAATCCGAGAAGTCCGTAAAGGTGTTCGCGCGTGCGGTACAAGGTTTCACGCGAATCACGTTGCTCCACCACCTGAGACCGTCTTCCACGCACCAAATAAAAGGTGTGCAGAAATCCCAAGAATTGATATTCGAGCACGCCGCGGACGATGCCATCCGCGTGCCGCGAGGGCGGATCCAATTGGGTAATGCGTTCCACCGTCGCGACTTTCTGACCGCCCTTGAATTGAACGTGCAGAGTGAGATCCGTGCCAAGTACCGGCGCTGGGACGGTGCAGTCAATCTTATTGATAAACGGATTCCACTCGGAATAGCGGTGCACATCAAGCATGACCTCCCATACCCGCTCGGCAGGGGCTTTGATGACAATTTCCGTCTGTGCGTATGGCATTGTTTAACCTTGAGTGATTAACGCATGGGTTCCGGATACTCTCTTTGGGAGCATTCCGATTATTGAGCAGAAAACTCGTCCGCGAGGTTGAAAAACCTCGATCATATCTGACGGCTACGGCGCGTCGAAATGCGACGGTACGCGAAAAGTTCCTTTCAGCAGACGTGGCTTTCGCTTCGGCACCGCTTCCTTGAATGCCACCGGCTCGCCCGCTTTTGCGAACGACACGACTTCGGTAAGCGTACGCTCGTGACCGGTATGACGGCCGAGCGGTAATCAAGCAGCGATGGCTTGCGTTTGCTGGAGTTGTGGAGCGACGTTCCAGGGTAGCAAGGCGTGGAGCTTGTTGGCGGGATGTT
>Ga0265334_10000109_pt1 | contig 54744 bp, 86 predicted proteins | sample 42023metaG_FD_192442 | JGI IMG/M metagenome (GOLD analysis project Ga0265334, IMG submission 192442) | Rhizosphere microbial communities from Carex aquatilis grown in University of Washington, Seatle, WA, United States - 4-20-23 metaG | ecosystem: Host-associated > Plants > Roots > Rhizosphere...
CCGACGGGCGACCCGGGAGCGGCCAGCGCGACGGGCGACCAGGGAGCGGCCAGCGCGACGGGCGTCCGTGGAGCGGCCAGCGCGACGGGCGACCAGGGAGCGGCCAGCGCGACGGGCGTCCGTGGAGCGGCCAGCGCGACGGGCTACCGGGGAGCGGCCAGCGCGACGGGCGACCAGGGAGCGGCCAGCGCGACGGGCGACCAGGGAGCGGCCAGCGCGACGGGCTACCAGGGAGCGGCCAGCGCGACGGGCGACCGGGGAGCGGCCAGCGCGACGGGCGTCCAGGGAGCGGCCATGGCCTGCGGATATGCGGGCCGGGTCTCGGGCGCCGATGGCAATGCCCTCTTTCTCACCGAGCGTGACGACGACGGCAACATCATCGCCGTGTGGGCCGGCATCGTCGGTCGCGACAGCATCAAGGCCGGCGTCTGGTATGTGCTCCAAGGCGGCAAGCCGACGGAGGTTCTGGCATGACCCTGCCCGCCGGAATTCATCACGCTGTCCCCGATGCGACCTACCGCAACGAGCCCGGATCGGTCCCCGCGCTATCTCAGTCGATCGCGAAAATACTCCTCGCCAAGTCGCCCGCGCATGCCTGGCTGGCTCACCCTCGGCTCAACCCCGCGTGGGAGCCCGACGACGACATAAAGTTCGACGTCGGCAACGTCGTCCACAAGCTCATGCTCGGCCGCGGGCGCGAGATAGTCGTGATCGACGCGGACGACTGGCGCACCAAAGACGCGCGCGCGGCTCGAGACGCCGCCCTGGCGGAACACAAACTCGCCGTCCTGCCGCACGCGATGGAACGCGCCGAGGCGATGGTGGAGGCGGCCCGCTCACAGTTGCGAGCGCGCGGATACGCGACGGACTGGGAGCCGGCGAAGGACTGCGGCGAGGTCGTTGTCCGCGCTCAAGCCGAGGCAGGTCACTGGCTGACGGCGATGATCGACTGGCTGCCGTCGACCACGCGCATCTGGGACTGGAAAACCTCCGCCATGTCGGTGCACCCGGACAACCTCGGGCGGCTGATGGCGTCAGGCGACTGGCCGCTGCAGGCCGCGATGCACGAGCGTATTTTGAACATCCTCGATCCGGGCAATATCGGCCGGCGCGAGCATCGGTTCGTGGCGCAGGAGATCACCCCGCCATACGCGCTGAGTGTCGTGCGGATGACCGAGGCACACATGACGGTCGGCCGGGTGCAGGTGGCGCGCGCCGAGGCGATATGGGCGCGGTGCATGGCGACCGATACGTGGCCGCCTTATCCGGTCGAGGATCAGTTGCCGGAATATCCGGCATGGGCATTGGCGAGAGCGATGGAGGAACCGAGTGACACTGACTGAAGGCACAACACCTGCGCGCGAGATCGTGACGCCCGATCGCGTGATCCGGCCCGGCTACGGCGAGCTGGTCATGCGCGACGTGGCGCAGGCCCACGGCACGACGGTTGCCGAACTGCGGTCCCGCCACAAGCCGGCGCGTCTGGTGCGCGCCAGGATCGACGCGGCTCGCCGGCTGACGGACTTGGGCTACACCCGCACGCTTGTCGGCCGGATCATGCGGCGCGATCACACGACGATATCGTGGTATCTCGGCGCTTGCCCGAACAAGCGGCAGCCGTTGGCGAAGAGGGGAGTGGAGATATGAGCAAGTTTTGCGTCGGCGACGAGATCGAACTGCGGGTGAGAGTGAAAAGCGTTGCCGGCGATGATGCTTATCGCGCTTATGTCGTCAGGGACGGAGAGACTGTCGGCGGATATATAGTGCTGTCCGAAGGCGCTCTTTCCGCCGGCCGCCTCATCCCCCGCCCGATCAAGGTGGGGGACAGGGTGAGGGTGAAGGGGACGAGTAGAGGGCCGCTCACGGTTATAGCGATCGATGGAGCGGATGCTTGGCTCAAGTTCCCCGATGGCAGCTACTGGACAGTTAGCTTTGTGCATCTGGAGCCCGCCAATGACTGACCGCGCAGCCATCATCGAGCGGGCGGCGAGGGCGCTGTGTACCGCCGAGTATGTGAGCCGGCCCGTTCGGCTCGTCGATCTTGAGGGATGGTATCTGCTGGCGGTGGACCACTGGCGTAGCAGGGCCGAAGCCGTCCTCAAAGCCGTCTGCCCCGGCCTGCTCGACGGCACCGCATGGCTGGCTCCGTGGGAGGCGACAGAGGAGATGTACGACGTCGGTTGCGATACGTGTGACAGGGTGTGTGCGAATGGTTGCGGCGTCAATCACATCTTCGCCGCCATGCGCGACGCTCATCTCGCCAAGCCAGGAGACAAGCCATGAACGCCCCCGCCCGCGTATTCAACGCCGTGCCTGCCGTGCGAGAGAGCGTACCGCTGCTTGTCGGACTCACCGGACCATCTGGCGGGGGGAAAACTTTCTCCGCCCTTCGCCTTGCAACCGGAATTCAGACGGTGACGGGAGGCGACATTTACTGCGTCGATACCGAGGCTCGCCGGATGCTGCACTACGCGGACAAATTCAAGTTCCGCCATCTGCAATTCGATGCGCCGTTCGGGTCACTGGATTACCTCGCGGCCATCCGATATTGCTCCGCGCAGGGCGCGAAAGTGATCGTGGTGGACAGCATGTCTCACGAGCATGAGGGGCCCGGCGGATTGCTCGACTATCAGGCGCGCGAGTTCGAGCGGATGGGCAGTCGCGAGTCCGTCAAGATGCTGGCATGGCAAAAGCCCAAGGCAGCACGCCAGGCGCTCCTGAATGGCATTCTGCAAATCCCGGCGAATTTCATCTTTTGTTTCCGCGCGAAAGAGAAGATCAAAATGAGCCGCGCGAGCGGCAAGACGGAGATCATTCCGCAGGGCTTCATGCCGATCGCAGGAGAAGAATTCGTATTCGAGATGACGGTGAATTGCCTTCTTCTCCCGCACGCGAATGGCGTCCCGACGTGGCAGAGTGACGAGCCGGGGGAACGCATGATGATGAAGCTGCCCGAACAATTTCGCGACGTGTTCCGCGAGCCGCGCCCGCTTGACGAGGACATCGGCCGGCAGTTGGCGACATGGGCAGCGGGAGGCGCGACACCAGCCGCTCGGCAGTCGCCTGAAACCGTCGTCGACGAAGCCGCGATCCTTGCCGCCGCGCGAGATGCGGCGCGATCGGGGAAGGACGCGCTCCAGGCTTACTACAAGCCGCTGAGCAAGCTCGCCAAGGCGGCGCTGAAACCGCACTTCGCCGAGTTGACCGCGACCGCGACCGAGGCTGACGCCGTGAGGGCCGAGCCGGTCGCCGTCGAAATCGAGGGAGACGTGATTTGAATGACGCGCCCGCACCCGAAACCGCACCCGCGCCCGCGCCAATACCCGAGGTCGCCGCCCGCGCCGTCGAGGATCTGATGGACGGCATCATCCGCACGTCATGGCTCAACGGCGGCTTGGCGATGCGGTTTCGCGTCATCAAAGCGCTCCTAGCGATGGGAGAGCGCGACCTTGCCGCGACGATCGGGCGGATGGACGTGCCGACGCAGCAGAACTGGAACGACCGCGAGACGGTCATATCGGAGAGGACTGAAGCATGAGACAGCACGGATACAGGGTGACGATCACCGGGTTCATTCCGGTCGACCCGAGGGACATCATGAGCCAGAAGGCGGCGATCGACGCCATCACTGGCGGGCCAGCGGCTGTGATCGCCGCTGCGGCGGACATCACCGTCGAACACAAGCTCACCAGCCGCGCCGTGGACGCGCCGACGCCAGCCCCGGCCACGGATGCTAGGACGGCGAAAAAGTCCGCTTAGGCGGTTGACAGCGGTCCCGTTTAGGCGCATACATATCCAGACGGTTGGCGATGGGCTGGCCGTCTGGATAGACCGGCACGACGCCGGATGGAGGACAGGCCGATGAACACCCAGGAACTGCTCGCCGCCCTGAAGGCAGCGCTTCCCATCGTGCAGAAGGCGGCCGCCGTCGCGCCAACAACCCTCACGCGGCAGCAGAGACAGCGTGAGGCGGCTGAGGTCGCGCGGCGCATCCAGCTTCTTCTCGCAGAGGAGGCACGCTGATGGCTTGCCAAGAGTGCGGTGGCCCGATTGAATGCAAGCGGCCCGACGCGATCTTTTGCTCGCTGCCGTGTCGCCGCGTATTCAATAACCGCCGCATCCAGCGCGGCGGAGAGTTTTACGACCTGATCATGGAAATGCGGTTCGACCGCAAGCGCGCCGACGCGACGAAGGCGTGGTCGCTGCTATGCACGATCGCCGGCCGGTTTCGCGATGAGGACAAGACTGATCGCGCCGGTCGGCGGAGCTGGTCATCGTCGACGCGCATGGGGCGCGTCAATTCGAGGCTTGGGAGGTAGCATGCCGAGAACATCATTCCTGCTCACGCTGGCCGGCATTGCCGCCGTCAGCACACCAGCTGCGGCGCATTACGTCACGCGGTGCGAGGCAATCGCCTGTAGTCGAGACATCAACTTGCTGACCGAGATCATGCGGAACCCGGAGGACGTATGCGCGCCCCAAGCGTTCGCGCGGTTCGTCGACCTGACCCAAGCATGGCAGCCAGGGTTGAGGGCTTTGTGTGCCGCCAGCAGCCCGGTGGATGCGTCATGACCACACGAACGCCAGAGGACATCGCGCGGGAGATCGTGCGCGAGCACATCGACTGGCACCGTAACGGCCAGCCTCGGCCCAAAGGTGGATTTCCGCCCGAGTATTTTGCAGACGAATTGATTGGAGCCCTCACCGCCGCCCTTCGCGCCTATGCCGACGAGAGGCTGGAGGAGGCGGCGAAGAACTGCGCCACTCAGTTCGATGTTCCGCCCGAGTATGAGACGGAACCGATGGTCTGGCACGCCGCATGGGAGACATGCTCGCGGGCGGCTGTGGTCGCTATCCGCGCCCTCAAGTCTCGCCCGCCCAAGTCGGAGGACGCACGGGACGACGACATAGCCGTCACGTTGAGTTGCGGTTGCGTGTTCTGTGATCTGAACCTGACTCCCAAATATGACGGCTCGTGGTTTCACGAAGGTCCGAGGCGGATACGCGTTCCATGCAACAAACCACGGGAGCCCACCCCATGACCACCTACGTCTGCGGCGCGATATTCGGGCCGGGGGGAGGGCTGCTGCACATTGCGACAACCACCCAAGAACGAGAGGTGTGGGTGTGGTTTATCGGCTGGCCGCTCACGCACGTTGAGGAGAGTATTGAGGCGCTCAAGGCTCGCGGCTACCGCTATGCGACTGTCACCGTCACCGAGCAGGCGCCCCTGCCCGCGCCGTCAACTACAAGGAGCCCACCCCATGACCACTGAGACGAAGTTCACGGCGGCTGATTTCGCGAAGGCCATACAGTACGTCGAAAGGCACGGCGTTGGCCCTGAGATTGAGTACGTCGTCCTCGATGCTCTCCGCATCGCCCAGAGGGTGATGACGCCGGGAGTGATCGGAGCCGCCTTGGCTGATCACTTGGGCTTCCCGCATGAGGAACGCAGCGATTTCAGCGAGGAAGAGGCCGTCATCCGAGACGCCCTCACACGCGAGGAAACACCATGAGCACAACTTTATATGAATTGGTCAAGCGAGAACTTACCGACCCGAAACCCGGAGAGTTTTCCATGACAACGGCTGCCATGTGGTCTTGTGCGACGTGCGGAGAGGCCATCGCCGGTATGGGCGGTCCCGGAAATGGTGAAGTCTGCGTCAGGTGCGCGGAACTCATCAGAAGCGGCCGGGCGCGCGGCTGCATCGTTTGGTGGACAGACGAACCGGCCGCCCTCACACGCGAGGAGAAGGCATGAACGAGGACATGCATGAAATCTGGGGACCGTATCGCCCCGATCCCGCTCGTGACGCCCGTATCGCCGCCCTGGAGGCCGAGGTCGCCCGGCTCAGGGAGGCGCTGACGAAGGAGCGGAAGGAGGTGGACACGGCATGCTCGGAGCGATTCGACGTGCCGCCCGAGCGTGACACCGAGCCACTAGGCTATCATGCCGGCTGGGAAGCGTGCGCACGGTCAATCGCGGATCGCATCCTCCGCGTCCGCGCCGCCCTCACGGCCCCCACACCACCACCGCAGCCATGATCCGCATATTCTGGACCGATGCCGCTTACCGCGCAGACTGTCGCCGCACCCGCGAGGCCGCATTGTCGCGGGCTGGCGCGTGGTTTGATCCCGACGCGTTAGACCCGCACGCGGTTCGCATCGCCTGTGCCGCGTATCATGGCGTGGCCGTGTCCTCGATCCACGACGCGACGGTGCTGATCAAAGCGATGCGGAGGGCGCTCAAGACGTTCGGCGAGCACTGCATGCGACCCGCCCCGCAGACGCTGGACGCAACTCGAGACGAGCCGTATGGCGACGGCGCATGGCCTATCGCGGTCTGGCACGATCAATAGCGCGACGCCCTGGCAGCGGATCGCCGCAGAGGATGCCCGTCACGGTGCGCGTGTCTGGTGGAATTTCCGCCAGCCGGGCCGCGATGTCTTCGGCCGGAACGCGCGAATACGGATACACTGAATGCCCCGTCGCACCGCCTTCGTGGCCTAGCTCGCGCTGCCTGCGCTGGTAATTGCGCCGCCATCGCAGGCGCTCCTCCTCGGAGTGGTCCCACCGCGCCATCCTAGTACCCCGGTATAGGCGGCAAGAAACAATAGATCGTCCCATGCACGGACGATGTTTCAAACTCTGCGCCGCCGCCCATCGAGTTGCAAATGTACGCCTCGCCGTCGATAGACAACGGCTTTTTCAGAACCTTGTCCGGAGGCACGTCAACCCATGCTTTGCCGGTGACGTCCTCCATGATCGCCTGCCAGTGGCCGTCTGCGGCTTGGCGGGCCTGCGTCGCGTGGCAGTCCGACACGTCGCAGCATGACGCACCGCCGTTCGGCTGCATGAGCGATTTGAACCACCGCGAGCGTGGTCCGTCAGGCCAGCTCCCGCCCGCGTGCGCCGCCGTGGCGACTAAGACCAGCACCACGCCGAGCCAGGCGCGGCTCACTTGCCGCTCTCCGCAGGTACGTCGACCGGGCCGAACAATTGATGCACCCGCCAGCCGGGATGGCAATCGTAATGGATGCTCGCCCATATCGTCAGCGGCCCCTCGTCAAATGTCTGATCAGAAATGTCGGGCAGTGTCGCGAAATATGGACCGGTGTTTATTGGCCCAGCCGGGTATGTGACTGTGACCTCGTTACCCCTTGGGTAGGTCACCGCGATCGGCAGCACATGGCCTGCGGCAAACGCGTACCAGCCAACCCGCGAGATGGAACACGCGCGAGCTTTGTACGCGTCGATGTAGAACGATACCGACTTGCCTGCGCGATGAACGTCGTGCGCGTGCATGTTTGTCAAAACCGGGAACAATTCCGGTTCAACGCGCGGCCCAAGGCCGAAAAACAAGATGGCGATTGCCATCACGATGACAGCGTTTGTGAGAAACGTGCCCGCCCTCCATGTGGCGTAGCAGATGGCGGCTCTAACCGTCACGGTTTCCACCGCTGCCGCTGCGTTTAGTTTTCCAAAAATCGATGACAATCCCGGCGACGCCGATCCCGCCGAGGCCGATCGCAAATCCGGAGAAAGTCTTGCGGCTGATTTCATCGATCACAAATGATCCAATCAAAGCGGTAATTGCCGGTTCCGCCAGTGGCCCCAAATAAATCGCGCTAAGACCCCCGACGATAATCATTAGCCCGCCATCCTGCCAAGGCGAACGGAGAGTGATCCACCTGACAAGACCGCCGGCCGCCCCGGCAAGCGCCACTTGCACCGTTGGCCCCGCGATGAAGTCCGAAAAAAGGCTCATTTTTCACCGCGAGGCCCCTGCTACAAATGAGGAAGCCTATCATTTACGACACTGCAACTGCCACAACCGTCATACGATACCACTGGTTTACTACGGGTTGTTCTGCGTCGGGATGGTCTGCGGATTCATGATCCCGACTTGGTTTTGCGCGCCGGCAGAGATCGGCACAATATCGGCAGCACGCGCGACGGTCGCGGCCTTGGTGTGCGTCGCGAGCGACCATGCCCACGTTGCCAGCCCGACGATGATGCCGGCGAGGACCGTCACGGTGCTGGCGTCGAGCGTGATGCCAAGCGCGTGAGCGATTGCCGACCCCGCCGACGTGCCGGCGAGAAACATCAGAACGGTGCGGACCGTCGCGAGCAGCTGCGTCTGGTTCGGCGTTACCGTCGGCATGGCATCACCGGACGAACTTGCCGTGGACGTGGACGCCCTGGACGGTCGCCGGCCCGACGCCCGGCCCGCGAGCCGTGGGACCGCCCGCACCGCCCTTGACGGTGACGGCAGCGCAGATGGCTTTGGCGATCTCAGTCGCGGTCGCCAGAACCGGCGAGTTGAGGTTGATGATGTCCTCAATGGTTGTCGCGGTGGGCAGAAACCCGCACGCAGCGACGACGGTTTGCTGGATGGTCGACACGCCACTGGTGGATACACACCCGGCGAGGGCTACCCCGCCGCACAGGGCGACGGCAATCAGTGTACGGCGGATCATTTGGCAGCTCCCTTGGTTGCGCCATCGCGCACCGCGTCGACGGCATCGACGATGGCGGCAGCGAGGTTGGTTTCTTCCTCGTCCGTCACATAGGACCGCGCCCAGAACGGGATTTTCGCGTTGACGAACGCCTTGATGGCCGCCTTGGCTGCGGCGAGTTCTGCGGAGATGGTTTTCGGATCGGTCATGGTTACTCCTACGGTATGTTGAGCACTTGGCCATGCATGATGACAAACGGCGAGCTCATCCCGTTAGCCATGGCGAGCGCCCCGTATGTCGTGCCGAATTTCAGCGCGATACGGTACAGCGTGTCGCCACGTTCGACGGTGTACGTGCCGACCGATGGCGACGGCGCCGGCCCGGAAAGCATCGTCATGTCGGCCCTGATTCGCGCCACCATCTCCGGCTTGCCGACGCCGCTGCCTGGGCAGTCGTGGTGGTCGGCGGAACAATCCCGGTGGAACACCAGATCGCGTTCCGGCGCGAGGCCGATCTTGGCCATCAGCACGGCGACCGCAAACACGGCATTGTCGCGGACCATCGCACCGTCGCCGCTGTCAAACGGCTCCGAACCGGCCGCATAGTTGCCGATCATCTCAAGGCCGATGTGCGTGTGATTGAAGCACGTCGAGTGAATGCCCCACGCGGTCAACGGCGAAAACCCGTTGATGAACTGGCGCGAGATGAACGCGTGCGGCCCGGCGTGCCAGCCCATGCCCTCATAGTAGGCCCGCAGCCCATTAAGCCCGTTGATCCGCTGCGGATCAGTCTCCGTCCAACTGGCTATCGTCGGACGCCATGTGTTGTGGAGGCAAATGCCGAGCGGGCGTTTCGTCGCCGCCGAGAACGCATCCCACGTCAGTCCGTTGACGTGCGCCTGCCACTCGGCGCGGGTATAGGCGTGCGTGTCGATAATCACGGCAGCACCTCAAGACTGACGCGCCCAAGGGTAAGTCCGATGCGCCGCGCCGTGCCCTGACTGAGGTCGATGATCCTGCCCCGCACGAATGGCCCCCTGTCATTCACGACGCACACCTCAGACCGCCCGTTAGCCAGATTTACCACGCGAACGCGAGTTCCGAAAGGCAGCGTGCGATGCGCGCATGTGGACAGCGACGGGTTGAACACGGAACCGCTCGCCGTCCGATGGCCGGCAAAGCCCGGCCCGTAGTAGGACGCAAGCCCCGTCTGAGCGACGGCAGGCCCCGCGAGGCACGCCAGTATAGCCGCGACGATCAAGGAAACGTGGTTACGTTGCACTGTCCGTTTGCTCCTGCTTGGGATGATCCGCCGCCGCCCCCTGGCGCTGTCGGAAAACTGCTTCCGCCCCCTGCCCCGCCCCATAGGCTTGTTCCGGCCGAGCCGCAAGCGAAGACCGAACTCCAATAGCATCCGCCGCCGCCACCCCCGCCCCAGACTGACGCGCCGCCGGGGCCGCCGCTTGAGCCGCCCCCGCCGCCACCCCCGCCGCCAAAGTACCCAGCCCCGCCGTTCACCCCGCCGGAATATCCGCCCGCGCCGCCGCTGATGCTTGGAGGGCCGCCGCCGCCGACTGACACCACGCTCCACGGTGCGCCGCCGTTACCGCCGAGCGTCGCTGTACCAGCCTTTCCAGGCCCGGCCTGACCGCCGCCACCGCCACCACCGAAACCGATGAACGCACCTTCGCCACCGCCACCGCCGTAAGCAGTCAGGAATGTGCCGAAACTGCTATTGCCGCCGACGCTGCCCACGTCGACGGTGCCAGCCGCGCCGCCGGCTCCAACCGTGACGGTAACAAGCGCGGGCAGAGTGCTCGTCGAAAACCATCGGTCGCTGTAGGCACCGCCGCCGCCGCCGCCCGATCCCTGGCCCGATCCTTTGCCGCCGGACACAAGCCCACCGCCACCGCCCCCTGCCCAGCACTCGGCATGAACGACGGAATTGCTCGTCACATTGGCCGGCTTGATCCATACCCCGGTCGCGGTAAACGACTGGAATATCGTCCTGTACGGCGGCCCGTTCAGTAGGTGGAAAACTTGGTTCGTGGCATCGTAAATCAGCGTCGTGACTTGGCTTGCGCTGATTTCGCCGCCGGTCAGAGACGTTGCCCCGCCGGCCACGTCCTTGAACACGTTCGCCGCCGCAAAATGCGACGTTTGCAGCGTCGTCGGACCTGTATTCGTCAGGCCGGCGACAAACGCGACCTCTTGTCCGTCCGCGCCCGTGAATTCATCGGCCGAGATGGCTTGCGCGTTGCTCGTCCCGTAGCTCGTCCCGCCCCACGACACCCCCGCGATGGCCGGGCTTGCGACGGTCTGGTCCCATACGATCGTGCCGGTGACATCCTTGAGGATTTGCCGATACGTGCCATAGCCGAAAATGATCCCGCAGCCGGCGCTATCGAGCGGCAGCGGATTGTTGTTGGCGACAAGATGATCCTTGTCCTGCCACGTCGATTTCGGCGTGACGGTTCCGGTTGCGTAGAACGTCACCGATCCATCGGCGAGCGGATATCCGGAGCCATCATAGAAGCAGTTTTTGCCGGGCGGCAGGAGTGACGCCGCGTCGGCGTGGCCGGCAAGCGCGCACAAAAGTAGGAGGGCAGCCAGCCACCTCACGGGAACACCGTCGCCTGGCACTGGCCCGCGCCACCGGCTGCGTTGCGACCGCCGCCGCCACCAGGCTGCGAGCCGGCCGATCCACTGGCACCACCGGCCCCACCCCAGACACTGGTGCCAAGCCCACCGCCGCCGCTTGCTCCGGCCGCCGCGCCGCCGCCGCCACCCCATGTGGAGCCGCCGCCACTACCGCCTGCCGACGCGCCGCCGCTAGAGCCGCCACCACCGCCGCCGCCGCCAAAGTACCCAGCCCCGCCGGTTGCTCCAGTCGCCGCACCCGTTCCGCCGCCACCGCCAGACGGACTGGACGTTCCGGCCGCTACCAGCCAAGGTCCGCCACCCACGCCGCCCGCTGCCGCCGCACTTGCAGTTCCAGCCGCGCTTTCGCCGCCGCCACCACCGCCGCCCCATGCGGCTCCGTTACCGCCACCGCCACCGCCGTATGCGGTCAACCACGATCCAAACGTGGCATTGCTGCCTGTAGTGTTGATCGCACCACCGGCCGGAATGGTTACAGTCTCCGTCGACCCCATTGACGACGCGGCCAGCCAGCGATCGGAATAACCGCCACCACCGCCGCCGCCGCCCGTTGCACTTGCGCTGCCGCCGCCGCCCGCACCCCAGCACTCTAAATGTACACGCGAGTTCGACGTGGTGCCGCTCGGCTTCGTCCACGTCCCCGATGTGGTGAACGACTGGAAATTCGTCGTCGCCCCGGACGCGCTGAGCGGGTTGACGATGTGGAAATGCCCGTCCGATGACGAGTAGACCATCTCCACGACATTGCTGGCGATGATCTCGCTGCCGGTCAGCGCCACCGGTCCCGACGTGGTGTCCTTGACTACTGTCGTCGCGGCGACGTTGGTTGTCGTGACCGTGGTTGCGCCGGAGTTTGTGTACCCAGCCACGAACGCGACCACCTGACCGTCGATCGCCTGAAATTCCGACGCGGTAACGACCTGAGCGTTTGCCGAACCTGTGCTCGTGCCGCCCCACGACACGCCCGCGATCGACGGGCTCGAAACCACCTGATCCCAGATCAGATTGCCGAGGCTGTCCTTGACCTGCTCGCGGTAGCTGCCTGATCCGTAGATGACCGCGCAACCGGTCGTGCTGCTCAACACCACAGGATTGGTGTTCGCCGTCGTCTGGTTGCTGTCCTGCCACGTCGTCTTTGGCGTCGTCGTGCTGACGATCGAAAACGTGACCGTGCCGGATTTCAGGCTCGCGCCGTTGGCGTCAAAAAAGCAGTTCTGTCCTGGCGGCAGCAAGCTCGCCGCCTCGGCCGTGGAAACCGTGAGCGCAACGATTGCCATCGCGACCGATATGAGCCACGCTAGGGCGATGCTGCGGTTCATCATCTTCGGCCTGTTTTGTCTCGTCATGCGGCCCCTTCTCAACACGAGTTGGGATTTCGCGCTTGGCGTCGGTGTCGGCTGTTGGATCATGATCCTCGTCATTGATTGGCCTCGGCTCCGACAGGCATGGGCGGCGAGAGGTAATTCCGCGCCAGTGGCTGAGCCGATTGAACCAGAGCCGGCCAGCCGCCGCGAGCCGCCATTGAACCCATATTCGGCGGAGCACCGAGAACGCGGGTTACGGCGTTACCCGCACCAACTCGACCTTGGCCGAGAGCACTTCTCGCCACGCTTCTAGCGAGCCCCGGCCGCCGCAGCGTCCACCCCGCGAGACGGCCGGCAGCGCTCGGCAATGCCGCCAGCGCCGCGCCGGCAGGTCCAAGCGCGTGGAAGCCCGCACTGCCAGCCGCAGCCACCTCGGCCACGCGCCCGACACCATGCAGGATCGACCGCAAGTCTATCGCCGGCTTGCGTTCCGTCTTGAGAAACGCCGTCCCGATCTCCGCCAGTCGGCCAAGATCGCCGCCGCCGCCAGCCGCAAAATTGTTCGTGTTTTTCTCGACGGCCCGATAGAACTCCTCGGGACTGAAATTGCCATCGTGGTGGTTTTTCAGCGCGTCCTCGACGGTGCGCATGGTCCACCACTTGCGTTTGGCATCCTGCCATTGAGCCGCTACGTCGGGCGGGGCCTGCCGCTCAAACAAACCTTCAAGCCGATCCTTCAACTCCGAAGCGTACTGCGCGACATTCGGGTCCGATGCATTGGCGGCCTTATCGAGCCAGTTGTCGCGCTGCAGGAGGTTCTGCAGCATGTCGGGCTGGATTTCGCCCTTACCCTGCCGGAACGCGTCAATCACCTTATCAAACAGGCCGTTGACGCGGTTCAGCGCGGGCGTGTCCATGCTGTGGTAGATCGGGTCGGACAGTTCGCCCGTTGCCCTCGCCCAATACTTCGCAAACGGCGCGTCAAATTGAAGCGGCGGCGCCTTGGACAGTGCGGCGTCAAACTGGCTGCCAATGCGCTTTTTCGCGCCGTCGATCACGTCGCTTGTGATCCTCGGCGCGTCCTCGCCCATCTGCTTGCCGATGGAATTGTACCACTGGTCCATCCGCTGAGCCTGTGCGGCGGCCGGGTTTTTGGCAAAGGGCATCGCGTGCTCGAAGCCGGCCACCGTCTTGATCAGCGGATTATTTGCGACCTGATCCGCGCCGAGATTGATGCCGAACCGGTTCATCGCATCGGACGCGAGCTGCGTCGTGTATGGGATGACCTTGGTCTGCATTACCCGCTCAATTGCGTCACCGACGCCCGGCCCAAATCCGCCGAGGATTGATCCGATGACCGCAGCCGACTTCGGGTCTTCGCCGTTGGCAACCGCATCAAGCGCGCCAAGGCTGCCGTTGGCGAGCGCCGACACGCCCGCGCGGATCGCCATGGGAGCCTTGGCAAGCGCTCCACCGCCGAACAATTCCGGGGCCGCCACGCCAAGCGCCGCCGCCCCGCCGATGACGCCAGTGCCCGTGCCAAACGCGTGCTCGATCGGATGCTCGGCCGCCATAGCGCCCTCGGCCTGAGCCATCGCAGGCGCCTGATCGCCAAGGGCCGCATAGTCGAGCGCCTGCCGCAAATAGTGACCGGCTGGCAGTGCATCGATCACCGCTCCGACGAAATTGTTGACGTGCGCCGCCCAAGGATGCGCCGACATGGCGTAGGGAACGCCAGTCTTCGGATCGATTTCGGTCGGATCGGGCGGCGGTTCCTTGTCGACGTTTTTCAGATCGACGCCAAACTTTTTCGCAAACTCCGCCTGCAGCGCGGCTTCGTTCGGCGGCCCGGAAGGCTGAGCGGTACCCGGCGTGGCAGACTGGGTGTCATCCGATGCAGGCGGTTCGATCAGTTCGTAATTTGCACCTACGCGGCGATAGCGTAGGCCGGTCTTGGGGTCCTGGTAAATATCGGACGGCACACCCGGAACCGCAGATGGAATGGCGGCTTGTTCCTGTGCGATCGTCGGCTGCCCGCCCGCAGGAGCGGCTTGGACGGGCGGCGGCAAGCCCATGTCCTGCGCGTCCTTGGCGGACATCGATCCGCCAAACTTCGCCGCAAATTCCGCCGCGTAGTCTGGTTCAGCCATATCAAGCCGCCATTCTCATGGGCTGGCCCTGCTTCACCCGCAGATTGCCTTGTGGATCATAGTAATACTGCCCCGGCTGAAATGCCGCATACGCTTGCGGCGAATACACCTGCGGCGTAGCCAGCGCGACACTCGCGGGCTGTTGCGCCGGGATGGTGCCAGTTCCGGCCGGCTGCGACTTGTCTACGGGGACGCGCACACCCATCGGCGAGCCCGGCACCTCGGTCGGCTGCATCGGGGTCGGCTGAGTGACGGCCGGCTGCATGGTCGGCGTTTGACGCCACAGGGCCGCTTGCGTCGGGTCCACTGCGGGCGGCGTATACCCTGGCATCGCGCCCGCGTCGGCCTGGGCGACCTGAACACCTGCAGGGTTATCGCTAATTATGGTTCCCGGCGGCAAGCCCTTAAACGTCGGCTCAAGGTTGGGGGCGGGCCCTATCAGCGAACCATCTGGCAATACCGTTGCCGGCGTCCACCCGTTTTGTTTTCCGTCCGGACCCCATGTCGGAACCATGCGGGTAGACGGCCCCGGAGCGTATGGATTGCCAGCCGATGCCACCTGCAAGCCCGGTGGCCCACCAGCATCGCTCATCGGGCGCGGATTTACCTGCGGCACGAAAATCTCGGCCGGAGCGGGAGACTGCGGAGCTTCCGGGACATTCAGTGTCGCGGGAACTCTGTCCTGGCCCTTGCCGCCATCTGGTGCGCCGGTAACCACGGCCTTCGTCTTTTCGGAGGCGGGCGCACCAGAACTCGCCGCGCGGGCGGCTGCGGCTCGCATCTGCTCCGGCGTCGCCATTTGGCTGCCGTCAGAGGCAATGCCACGGTCGAGATTGGGCATGCCCCCCGGCTGACGAACGTCAATGCCGTAATCACCGGCTTTGACTGATCCTGCGGTAAACGTTTTTGGCAAAGACGTGTCTGCCGGCGTCGGATTGCTCGGCATTTTATTGCCGGCAAATACAAGGTGCGCGTAATCCATAACCGGAATACCAGCCGCCTGCGCCGCAGCCGCAAGACTGCCCGCGTCCTGATTGTTCAGCCACGTTCCGAACGGGTCGGCGGCCTGCGCTGCCGCAGTGACATCGGCCCCGGTCGGATGTAGCGAGACGCCGCCGCCGTATTTCGTGTCGACGGCCTTTTGCTCCGCCGGAGTGAGGTTGCCGTACAGATCTGCGCCGGCCCCGGTCGCATCGCCATACCCGGATGCCCCCGTCGCGGCGTTGCCGCTCATGGATTGCCGCACAAGCTGGTTTCCGGACGGCGCAGCATCGCCGGGCTGCGCAGGCCGCGCGCTCGGACGGGCTGCGCCGAGATTGGTCGGCCGCTCCTGCGGCGTCGGGACACCGCCGGCCGGGTAGTTCATCTCGAGATGCGCAATCGTGGCATTGTCGAGCGTCGCGCCCGGTCCGAGATTGTTGTCCGCGCGATATTTCGCGACCCCGCGCGCCGTGATCGGGCCGAACAGTCCATCAATGCCGTTCGTATATGCCCCGGCGCGAGCAAGCTGCGTCTGCAACTGTTTGACCTGAGCATTTTCGTCGGGGTTTTTCGGATCGTAGCCTGCGCCGTATTTGAGCGCGATGGGCGCTTGCTGCATACCGTACTGTTCCGCAAGAAACGCTGGCGTGAGCGTCGGCAAGCCTGTCACCGGGTCAGTCTGCGTGTCCGGTCCGACACTCTCCGTACGCACGCGGATCGACTTGGCCGCAAGCGGATTGGCTGCGACCTCCGGTGACACGCTGGCCGCAACGGCTTTGCCCGCGCCGTCACCCCAAATGACCGGTGTGCCCTTGACCATTTCGGGCATGCCGAAGCCCTGGCCGGCAAAGTGCGCGTCATAGGCAGTCCGCAGCACACTATCGAGCGACACGCCATTTTGCTGTGCGGCTGACTGGTATGCCTTCTTGGCGTAATCTGACTGGGATTTCGCCCACTGCTCAAACGGAGGCGGAGCGGCGTCGATCGCCTGCGCTGCACTTGCCGCTTGCGACGCGGCGGCAACCTGAGACGCGCTCGCCTGCGGAGCGGCTTGCGCCGCCGACTGCGTTATGGGCGCGGCGGTAACGGCCTGCGCGGCAGGGGCCGCAGCGGCTGGCGCGGCGGCTGCAGCCTGAGACTGGCCCGCGCCGCCGGAACCGACGCCAGTGCCGCCACCGGCCGCAGCGTTCGGATCGGTCGGGATCGAACTGGCGACAAGCCCGTTATAGGTGGTCGCGTCGGCCATATCTCACCCGCCCGGCGGCGTGGGTGCGCCGCCCTGTTGCTGATCTTGTTCGCCCGACTGGTGCAGCATCACGAGCAATTGGTCCAAGTTATTGTCTGCCGTCGTGGCGTGCTGCTGGACCCATTCCTTGATCTGCTCCGGGTCTTCCGGCATGTCGGACAGATACTGCGCCATCGCCTGCGCCGACATGACGCGCTCGGCAACGATCTCGGTCGCCACGGCAATCACGTCCTTGCGCTTGATCGGGCCATCCTTGCTCAACAGCCCACGCAATTTCGTGTCCACCTTGACCGTCTTGAGAAGGGCTTCCTCAATCTCCTGCGGTCCCGCCGGCTGGCCGGGCGCTGCACCACCACCGGGCCCACCGGCCGCACCGGTCGGCGGGGTTGGCGAAGCGGGCGGTGTCTTCATCGCTGCCGCGTTCACTTCCGGCCCCTGCGACGCGATCGGGCCGGCATCCGCGCCGGTTCCGGGGAGTGCGCCTGCGGCAAGTGCGTTCATCGGGCCGGGCATGTCACTCGCCTCCGATCAGACCGTTGCCGCGCAAAAACGTCCACTGGTTCATCAGCGTCTTTTTGTCCGCGCCATGAAGCGAGCGCATGATCGCAGCTTGCTCTTTCGGGTTATCCGACGCGCGCTCCAACTGGAACGGCAGCGGGCTGTTGCCGTTCTTGTCCCACAGCGTCGTGTAATACATGCGCACGGCCGGGTCTTGAATTTGCGCGACCTTCTGAAAATATTGCTGACGTGCAAGCTTGAGGTCTTCGACGCCTTCAAGCTTGTGGACAATCTGCCGAATGGCGGCGGCGGTTTGCTCCGGATTGGGATTGGCTTCGATCGTTTCCAGAGCCTTGAAATCTGAACTGTTAAACTGCGCCCCCGACGATTGCGCATACTGCCTCGCCGTCTTGGCGAACACGTCATAAGCGGTCGCGCCCTCGCTCGCGACATTCGCCCCAGTCAACTGATCAAACGTCTTGACCGCGTTGTAAATCTGACCGGCCGCCGGCCCCGATGAAAACTTGTCCGCAAACTGGTCCATCGTGTGAAGCAGCGTCATGCGCGGCCCCACGTCCGCGCCCGCATTCAGTTCGCTGGTGATCCGCGCTTGAGTATTCTTCTCCACGTCGGACAAGCCCGACCGCATCGCGCCAACCGGTAGGTCTGCGCCCGCGACAGGAGGCGACTCGCCGGCCGGGATGAATATCCCATGCGGTCGCTGCGGGTCGGCTGGGGGCGCGCCGGGTGCCGCAGGAGCGCCGCCGGCCGCTGCGGCAGGAGGTCCACCGCCGCCCTGCGCCGCGATCGCCGCATTCGGGGACGTGATGCCGGGCACGCCAGCGCCAGACGTGACTTGCACGGACGGCACCGCGCCGGCAGGCCCCTGCGCACGCACCATGTAGCTCTGTGCAATCTCGCGCATGCGAGCCGGGTCGCCCTCACTCTCCGCGATTTGCTGCAGGATGTCCTTGCCGACTTCCGGCGTAATCGCCTGCGACTGAATGCCCGACGTGATCGCCTTGCTCCACTGCACCGGGTCGACGTTGCCGTTGGCCGTCATCCCCGCGAGCGTCGGGCCGATGTAGTTGTAAGACTTTTGCTGCAAGTCCTGCCGAAGTTGCTGGATCGTGACTTGATTTTGCGCTGCGCGCTGAGACTCCTGGATAGCCCCCGGAGCGCCGAGCGGATTACCGCGTGCGCCGGCTGCAGCGATTGCGGCCGGATCAATCGTACCGTCCGGACCGATGCCGACCTGAGCGGCCTGCCCAACCGCCTGCTTTTCCGTGATGCCTTGCTGTATCCGCTGGTTTTCAAGCAACCGGTTCTTATACTCAGCCCAGTTATTCGCCATATCCAGCGGATTGGCGGGCGCCTGCAGCTTGCTGTAAATCGACGCGTCGACTTCGGCCATCAGTACAGCCCTCCGGTCTGAGTGCTGCGCCCAAGCTGGTTCTGCAGCAACAGCGCGTTGACGAGCGAATTGCTCACTCCCGTCGCAGCGTTCGCGCCGGCAATGTCCGCGCCTGCCGCAGCGTTGCCCGCGCCAATGGCGTTACTGCCGATCTGACCGCCGACGCTGGTTGCAGCATTGCCCTGGCTGGCCGCCGCATTCTCGCCGAGCGACGCGCCGCCGATCAGCATGTTGTAGGCGTTCTGCTTGTTCGTAAGCGCGTTCTGAAATTGCTGCTGGTATGTCTGGCTCGCCAGCCCGGTTGCGTACTGCTCCGCGCCCTTGATCGCCGCGCCCGACTGCCCGAGGCCGCGCGCCGCAAGGCCATTCTCGACGGACTTTTCGCCCTGCCCAAGCGTCCACTGGTAGCCGGGAGTTTTCTCAAGCGTAGCCTGATCCATCGTAATCGGCTTGGTGAGGTCGCCGATGATCCCGGATGTGGCCTTGACTGGTGCCTTGCCGGCCGTTTTGAGCGTCCACCCCTTGCCCGGCGACGCGGCATTGTAGGCCAGCGTTTTTGTCGCCCCGCCGGGACCAACCCATACGGAATTCGAGCCGGCCTTGCCAGCCGTGCCAAACAAATCGCCGTATGCCGACTGCCCGCCCTGGATGAACGGAGCCAGTGATGCACGGGTAATGCCGAACATCGCAAGCTGTGCGTTCGTCGCCGCCGACGCGGCCTTTTCCTGCGCCGACGCGGCCGACTGCGAGCCGAAAATCTGACCGGCAGCAGACAGAACGCCGCCTCCGATGATACCCGCCGTCAAGCCCATGTGAGCCTCGCTACAGCCGCTTCTCGTGCCCGTACTCAATCAACGCATACCCACGTTCCTCCAACAGTCGCGCCAGATGCGGGTGCTTGATCTTCGTCCGCATGTGGACGAACGAAAACCCCGCATCCCTCAGACTACCCTCGGCGAAGTCCATCAGCCCGTCGCCGAGCCGCTGACCGCGCACGGTCGGGTCAACCCAGATGATATCGTTCAGCGCCCATCCGTGGTCGCGATAGTGCAGATGGCCCTTGCGAACGATGAACACGGCGTATCCGACAAGACGCCCGTCGAGACGCGCCGTGTAGACCACCAGCAAGCCGGCCGCCGCCGCTGCATGGTAGAATTCGTAATCCGGATTGAGCGGCACGTCCGGATAGGTCGCGATTTCTCGCCAATGCCGCTCGAACAGCGGCTGCATTTCCGGCAGCGCGCGGGCGAACGGCTCGATGGCGAATTTCGCGGTCATCAGTGCGCAAGCAGCCAGCGGTAAAACGCAGTCCGGACCGCGCCACGGATCGCAAGCCAAGCCGTGGGATATCCCATCTGAACACCATCGAACCCGCGAATGCGGTCCACCACCCACGGCGCGGACCCGTTGTCAGTCACGTATCGCATCCTCATGTCCGCCCCCATCAGTTGGACAGAGACTTGGTTGCCACGATCCCGGCCACGACTTGCGACGTGAACTGGATCATGGGGTTGCCCATTTCGTCCTTCTGGCCGACGCGCTCAAACGCCGCCGTGATGATCAGGCGCGCGCGGATGGTCGACCCGTTCGCCAACCGAATTTCCATCACCGGCTCGTCAGCATGAATGATCTCGACCGGAACCAGCTTCACTTCCTCCGCCATGTGCAATTCCTCCATTGTCATGCGGGATTACCGTTGGGAATGTACCACATAACCGGCAATCCGGAATAGGTGACGACAATCTGATCCCCCTGGCTCATCGGAAAAAACCCCGCTGTCTGGCCGGTCGGCGCGATCGTTTCACGGGCGCGGATCAAGTCCACCTCGCTCACGGTGCCGCCGACGATCAGGATCGCCCCCGGATGAACCGCCGTAAACGTGAACGGCGACGCGCCGACCGGCACGGCCTCATACGGCGTCGCGGCCGAGGTCAAATCGTAAAAGAAGCCGTACCATGCCGGCGACATGCGGCCGGTTTCCATGTCCATGATCGGCTGCGACTGCGACGGGAGGTGAACTGGCGGCTTCTGGCGGGCCATCACGCACCTGTCGGCGTGGCATCGTAGAAGATGCCGTTGAGCGCCGTGTTGATTGGCGCGGACCACGATAGCTCAAGCACGAAATCGCGCGCGAGGCCGAGGTTCGGCCACCATGGAAACTCGCCGTAGTCGCCCTCGGCCCCGAACCGCGCCGGCAGCGCGTCGCTGAAGCTGCCGCCGCGATCGTAGCTGATGCGCAGGAATATCTGCGGCTCCTGCAACAGCGGCGACGGCAATTGGTTGTTTGCGATCACCGCATTTGACAGCGCAGCCATCTGTGCCGATGTCAGCACGACACCCTGCCAGATGGTCATGAACGCCATCCGCGCGCCGTTTTGGAGCTCCAGCGCAGCGTTGCCGTCGCTCGCCAGATGCATGGTGAAGCCAGCTGCTCCGGCAGAGGCCCCCGGATAGCTCGGCGTGAGTGCCGACGCCACCCCGTTCACCATGACAAACCCTGCGCCAGACGCAACGTCGAGGCTGATGGCAATCAGGTTCCACGCGCCGGCCACAACCGCGCCGGCAGAGAACTGGTAGATTGTCGACGATCCGTTGAACACCTGAAACCGGACGAGACCGGCTGACGTGTACGCGATAAATCCCGCGTTCGACGCGCCGCCCTTACCGGTGCCGATGAACACGGCGGTATTGGTGTTCGGGATGTAGAGGTTCGTAAAAATCGTGAACTGCGCGCCCGCCTGATGGATCGCGTTCATCCACGCTTCGTTGGCGCTATCGTAGGTGAACCATTCCGTCCCGTTGAAGCCCCAATATTCGTTGAGCGACTGGCCGCCGAGCGTTCCGTTGAACGTTGGATCGTTCGATCCGGTCCCATCCGGCCCGAGATAGAAATCGTACCCGCCGCCGCTTTCGTCCTGCCACTTCTGCCCGACACCTTGCCACGACGGCAGGTTCCCAGCCTCCAGCATGAGTTTCAACCCAACGGTCAATGCCTGGCCTTGGACCAGCGCCTGGATCGACTGCGAATACGGTCCCGGCACCGATCCGGCCAGCGTGCCGCCCTGCGTGTCGGCAATCACTCGGTCCAGCCGAATGCGCTTGCCCTCGTTCAACAGATGCGGGATCGTCCGCAGCCGCGTGATCGGATTGCCGAAGTCAGTGAAGTTTGTCGGGTCAAGCTGATAGATGTTCCCGTTCTGCCGGTCGCACGTCAGATTGAGCCCGTAGCCGAAACACCAGCTATTCGACCGGTGGCGCTCGAAACCGTTCGGCCCGGTGTAAGCCAGTTCGTGCCACTGGTTCGTCTTTAGCTCGCAAGCGAATGTGCGGTTCGCGGTTGGAAACGTCAGCACATAATAGCCGTGGCCGAGAAGCTGGTAGCAGCCGCCGATCGCATCCGAAATGACCGGAAAACCGGATATGATTGCCTCAATGCCCTTTGACGAAATCTCTTTAACCTGAAAGCTTGCATCGCCCCGCAGAACGATCGCCTTGCCTTGCCGATCCTGCGCCAGCCAAAACACGGACAGGTCCGTTGTCGCGAGCGAATACGGCGCGGCACATCCGTGCTCGATGTAGACGCCCGGCAGCGTCGAGAACGTGAAATCCGCCGCGCCGGAATTGTACCAGACCTCCGTCGTCAGCGTTCCCGGCGTCCACAGGTTCCGGTGCATGCAGATGACGCCGGTTATCGGGTCCGGACTGCCGGTCTTGCTCGCCACGTCCAGCGGATCGAATGCCGCGTACAGGGCCGGCGCGGTGATTACGCCAGCGGTCAGATTTTCAAACGTCACCAGCGATAGGGAAATCTGCCATTCGTTGAGGCCGGGCGTGTTGAAAATAAAGTACGTGTCCATATAGTCGACATACGTACCGCCGAGAAAATTCGGATCGTTGATCGGCGCAAACGAGTTGTCGGACATCTTGATCGCGTAGCCGACGCTCGTGCCGTCGACGATGACGATTGCCAGCCCGTTGTCTTTCATGATGACGGGTGTCGTCTGCACCGGGATATTGCCGAGCAGCGTGTAAAAGTACGTGTTGTCGACGTAGTAGACCGCGCCGTCAACCACCTCGTAAACGTTGCCGTTCGATGCGCGGAACACGCAACGGCCGATGCCGGGCGTCGGCGGCGTGCCCTTGATCGTCAAGCCTGGCGTCGGAAAATGTGTAACCGGCGCGGGGGCCTGTTCGTCTTCATTGACTTCGGGGTAGAGATTGATCGACCGCTGCGCCGAGGCAATGATTGCGCGGGATTGGTATGCGCCGCCGAGGAGTGGAACACGTGGCATTAGATCGAATTGTCGGTATAGATGTTGTAGAGTCCCGGCCTTACAAGTTCATTCGGAACCTGCAAGATCGGTATCTGAGCATTCGCGTTCCGGATGATGTTCAGCGACGCCGCAGCGGCCATCTTCAATTCCGGAGTGACCGGCAATTTGTACGCCCGACAGAACCGGACCTCGAGATTGAACCGGATTGCCTCCTTGTATTCTTCCGGCATGTTGTAGACGGTCGACAGGTTCGCGAACGTCTGCAACACGGCCTTGGTGATGACGCGCCCGGTGTAGAGGCTCGACGGCAGCGGCCAGAAATACACTTTGCCGAGCGGAAAATCCGCGTCATAGAACACGAACCGAGGGAACGATCCGAGGTGCTGAAGGCGGATGTTATTGTACGCCTCCATCGACTGGACCAGTTCCATCGGCCAGCCCACGTCGTTCGGCGACGGCGGATTGTTCTGGATGATCCGCGCCGCCTCAAGCCGGTCGGGCCGCGCGACGTTGAAATTGCCGCCGGTCCCGATCGTGTAGAACGTCGCGCCGGTCATCGCGAGGTCGGTCGGGACGAGATGCCAGATCAGCCAGCGATTACGCTGCCACTGGCTGATCATGTCGTTGAGGCGGGTGAGTCCGTTGTTGATGTCCGTCGCGCCGGGCGACAGGCCTTGGCCGGTAATGCCGGCATCCTGCAGGGCAAGGGTGATCAGGTCGCGCGCTGTGGTCACGTCGTCACCCGCCTAAACGCCGCCTTGCAGGCCGCCGCAGAGTGCTGCGACGGCCCCATTGCAAGGGATGCTGCCCTCAGATTTCCGCCGTCTCCTTGGCGCGATCCTGCGCGCTGCGCACCTTCTCGCGGAGGGCCGGCGTCTTCATGCGGGCGTCGATGTGAATGCCGAGCTCGCCGGCAAGCTCGATCAGCGTCTGCCGGTCCAGTTCCTCGGATGCCGGCACGGCGGGCTTGCGGCCCGATGCGGCGGCCTGCGCTTCGTCGGGCTGGTCAAACCAGCCGTCGCCGAGCGCATCTTCCTCGCGGGCGTTGTTCACCAGCACGGGGCGCTTGGACGGGTGGAACTTCCATGCCGGGTAGAGCTTCGCCTCGCCCATGCCGTACTCGGCCTGCCAGCCGGCGCGGACGGCGGCTTCCTCGTTGGCATCCTGCACGACAATCTGCGGCGGCGTCATGCGGACTGGGTACTCGCGCTCGGCATAGTAGGCGCGGATGTACTCCTGCCCCTGCGGCTCGTTGCGCGGCCACGGCAGCGGATCGTTCCATTTGGTGCGCAGAGCGGCTTCCTGCTTGGCGTCGGCGACTTCGATTTCCGGCGGCGTGAGCGCCTTCGGATAGGGCTGGTACTCGTACACGTAGTCCGGGTTCACACCCCGGATCATGTTCTGCGGCAGCAACCCCGACACGCGGTGCTGGCGCATCTGCGATGTCTGCGAAGCCAAAAAGGCCAGCGCCGCCTGGATTGCTTGCGGCGTCATACCGCTTGGCAAGTTCATCTGAACCATTTGTGTCTCACTCTCCCAAGGATGGTGACACGCAACCGTCGCCGCGTGTCACCGGCTGCTCTAGCTCGTGCTGTCGGCGATGACGCACGCCCACTCGGGACGCACCGCGAGATAACCGTACAGCACATCGAGACGGTCGATGGCCTGATCGGTCTGCGGATTGTACGCGAGCACCGCCCGCATCGCCACGCCATCGAACATCGAGCGAGACCGCTCCCACACGCCCTCGGGCAGTTCGAGGTCGGCCGTCGCCATCGTGACGGCATCGGGCTGCCATGCGATGTTCTTGATGAACGTCGAGGACGCCGGGTTGACGAGCAGGATGGTCGCGCCATCCGCCGGAGACGCGTCGACGGTCTGGTACTGGACGCCGTTCGCACCGGACGGAGCCACGAGCGCCGGGTAGATCGGGATCGCGGTTGCGCCGGAGGCCACAGCGGAGGTCACGACAAACTGCCGCAGCTTGCCGAGCGACTGGCGGGTCAGGCGGTTGATCGCATTCACGCCGGCAAGCGTGATGAAGTCGCCAGCGGTCAGCGTGCCGGTGATGGCGTTGGTGACGAGCGTGCTGGTGCCCGTCTGGCCCGCGCCCTTGACGGTGCCGGTGGAAAACGTCCCAGTCACGTGGTTGATGGTCGTCTGGTCCTCGAACCATCGGAACCCGAGCGCGTCGTACATGGTGCCTTCCATGTACTGCCGGCTGATCGCCGGAGCCGGGTTGAGCAGCCCGGACAGCGTGCTGACAACGCTCGCGGCAGTGCTTGGGCTCATCACGATCTTGCGCTGACCGGGAGGCGCGGACTGGTTCATCAGCGCGGCGCGGGCCTGCAGGACGGTGAACTGCGTCGGGTGAGTGATCGCGCCCGAGCCGTCGAGGTTGGCGACGTAGTTCGACACGCCGCCCTCAAGACCGGCCATGATCGTGTAGGCGACATTCGCGGTCAGGAACGCGATCTTCGGCGCAAGAATGCGTTCAACGTAGTCTTCCAACTGCATCGTGCGCTCAACCGACGAGAACGACACGTCGACGCCCGACTGGGTAGCCAGCGTCATGACGATCTGCGTTTCGTTGGTGTCCTGCGGCTGCGCGGCCGGTCCCTGGCGAACCGTGTATTCGTTCGGCAGGCGGATGCGCAGGCTGGTGCCGATCTTCGCGCCGTCGCGGGCGAACTGATCGTCATACTGGGTGTTCAGGTTCTGGATGAAATAGTTGGTGTTTTTCCAGATCCGCACGGCAGCGCGCGTGATCATGGAAATGGTGAGAAGGCTGTTGCCGGCCATTGGGGGACAAGGCTCCGATCAGAGAAGGATCGCGCCGTCTTTGGCGGGCGCGGTGCTCCTCGGTGCTCGAGTCCGGAGGGAATTAACGAGCGCCTCGGCATATCCGCCGGTCGGACCCCGCTGCCCGAGTGCGGAGAATTTACGGGCCTCTCGGTGTTTAACGCCTACCGGTCGGCGGTCCGCATATCGCTGCGAACCGGCGGATTACACGGCAGAATACAATAACTGCCGCGAAACAGGCAACGGGGGTTAGTGCGCCCTCGGCTGCTTCAGAATTTTCTCGTCCATCATCCGGAAAAAGTCCTTGTCGGACATCTCGTCGCGGAACGTATCTTCCACGCGTGACGCGCCCTTGACGGGGCGGATCGGGGCAGGCGGTTCGTCGTCATCGCTGCGTCGACCACGCGCAGGCGGATCGTCCTGCTTGCCCTTGGCCCGCGTTGTTGCGAGACGCGCAAGCGCCGCCGCCTGCCGGATGGGCGAGAGCTTGAGAAACGATTCGATCTCCGGCGCGTCTTCCTGGCCGAGTGTGTAAATCGCCTTGGCCGCATCGCGCTCGCTGCCGGTCGCCTCAATCGCGATCGCGATCAGGTTTGACGGGCCACCGACAAGATCGGAGATTTTGTTACACGCGGCGTCGAACGCTTCCTTGGTGTACGTCGAGTTGCCCTGCGAGACAAAATTCTCAAGCTGAATTTCGAGCCGGGCGTCGGCGCGGGCCTGGGCGCGGATTTCTTCCTCGGTGCGCTGACGCGGTGCGGGTTTCTCTTCCGGCTTCGGCGGATTGGTGATCGCGTCCAGCCGCTTCTGCATGTCCTCGATGGACTTCTCAAGCTTGCGGCGCTTGACGGCTTCCTCGTTCAGCCGCTCAACCGGGACCATGCGCGGAGAGGCAGCCTTTTTGCCCTTGGTTTTCTTCCCGGCATCTTCCTTTTCCGAAGCGTCTTCATCCACTTCGGAACCGGCAGTCTCCGCATTTTCTTCGGCGGCGGCGGCTTCAGCGGCCGATCGCTCGCCATCAGCGCCCTCCGCATCGGCACTTCCTGCGTCATCGGCAGCGCTCCTCGCAGCAGCAGGCTTGTCCGCAGCCGCAGCCTCGGCAGCGGCATCCTCGGCCGCAACCTCGGCCAGCAAATCAGCGATCGGACTGCGCAGTTCTTGAGCCATCGTCGGTGTCCTCAGTAGGTCACATCAAGGCGGATGATGAATCTGTCTGACCAAATATTGTATCCAATGGCGCCGCGCACACCTACTCCAGACACGGTTTCTGCGGCTGCATCCCACACACCTTCTGGCTTGACCAGAGGTTCCCCCAACAGTCGAAACTGTCCCACCTTTTTGATAAGCGCGTCTGCAGCCGGCGAAAGCACGCGCCTTGAGAACTCCGAAAGGGGTAACACCATGTCGGCCGAATTGTACGCAATATCCACGCCAGCCTGCGATACGTAGGGAGCAAAATGCGGGACAGCACCCTGCTTTTTGCTGAGCAAGCGAGCCATTTCCTTAGTTATTTCTTGCATAGTTAGCATGCGTAACGCAGCGGGGGTTGCATCAGGCTGCTCCCATTTCATGCGGCCTTCTCCTCCTTCATTCCCTTTTTCAGTTCGCGCAAATGGGCGCGGTCATCTTCATCTTCGAACATTCGCAGGTCCAAATCGCGCGGGACGCGGCGCACCTTTTCGTGCTCGGCGGCCTTGATGTAGTCGTCCATCGCACCGCAATATTCTTTCCAGATCGGCCCATACTCGCGCTCAACGTATCGCCGCTCCTCGTGGTTGGCGACGCGGTGCGCGTCCTCATACTCTAGGCCGTCCTCCGTCATCAGAAGCCACTCGGTAGCCTCATGAACCGCCGTTGTGGCCCACGTATTGATCGACTTGCCCGCGATCTTGATCGTTTTCGGCAAGTCACGATCGGGGTAGATGCGCGCGAAATTCGTCGACCGGCCGACAAGGTAGGGATTATCGAATCCGGGTACGAACTTCGCCTTCTTGATCAGGTCGCGAACGCGCGCGCGGAAAGTCGGCGTGACATACGCCAACAGCTTCTCGGGCAATCCGTCCTGATGACGGTGGCGCTTGTGGCCGGCTGACACTATCCGCGACCTCGCCCGCCGGTCTTGAACCCGCCACCTAGCGCAGCGTCAATGCTCGCGGTGTGCTCCGCCGCGTGCTTCTTGACCGCGCTCATCATCGCCCGGTCGCGCTTGATCTCCTCGGCGCGCAAGATCGTGTCCAGCGCTGATCGGACCATGTGCGGGTCGAACGTGTCCTTGCCCGACTTGCTCATCGGACCGCCCATCTTGCTGGCCTCATCGGGTCGCGCGGGCTTCGGCGCGGCGGGAGACAGTTTCTTCGCCGTCTTTTTCACGAGATTGTTGACCATTTTACAGCCCTATCACGGAGTCGTTGAGTGCATACGTTGCGATTACCGATTTCTCAATTGAACCATGTTTGGCGATGCTCTTGGCGATATAGTTTGGATCGCGGAGCCCGGCGTCATGCAGATGATTGCACCGCTCGTCAAAATCGTCATACATGGCCCGCCCCAGCGCAAGCCACGCTTCTATCTTCAGCACGAACGAACGATCGAACCGACCACAGGCAATTTTGGCCGCCGCCCGATGATCAGGCTTTATATGCAGATACACTGGTTTCTTTAGCATCCTCATGAGTGAAATATCTTCCTCTCCATCGTCCCCGGATGGTCCGGGCGAAGCATCAACGCGCCGCCGAGAGTGACCGGCCGGCGCGCCCGATCCTCGATCAGCGCCTCGTAAATCGCCTCTTTCTGATGCGGCGGCACTTCGGCATCCGAGCGCCGCAGCATGTCGGTCAGGATCGTGCGCGCCGTTTCGATGTGCATCGGCCACGTCCGCGCGATGAACACCCGCACGTCGGGCCAGATCGCGCGGAACCGCTCCGAGCGCTTGGCGTCCTCGTAAAACTCGCCGGCAATCTCGCGGCAGACGTGCTGGATCATCTGGACGGTCATGGACCGGATTTAACCTCATACGATGTTGGAATCCGGATGCGAAGAATAGAACCTGGCTCGGGTTCTGGGTGGCCTAAAATGGACCACAGAGAAAGCTTTGGGACGCCGTTTGGATACAGTCTTTTCAAGCGCCGTCTAGCGCGTGCCATGCCCCGATACTCATTGCGTCGTGTCGCAATTCGTTCTTGGAATCGACGCATCTGGACGGTCATGACGGGTCCGACCCCTTATTGTCTGGGTTCGCCCGCGCCTGAGCCATGGAATGAAGTTGCATTTGCAGCATCATCCCGGAACACGCGCCGACTAACGCAGGAACCGTGGAAGACGATGACCATGTATGCGAACACGACACGCGGTCGGCGCGGACATAGGCGACGGCAACGGACGACACCTTTCCCTCTTTCGCCATATCGAGCATGGTTTGCAGAACGCGAATAACGTCGATCTGCTCTTGTGTCGTTGCCGTCTGCAACTGGCGTATCTCTGCACTCATCCTATGCTCCTGCCTCCGCTGGCTGCACGATCGGGTCTTTCGTGTAATCCTCGCCCGATGGCGTCGAGCCGGTGGGCGGCGTCGCCCCGTTCGCCGGCTTGACGATCGGGTCTTTAGTATAATCGCCACCGGCCGCAGCGCCAGCATTCTCACCGGGCAATCCACCGCCTGGCCCCATCATCTCCTTGAGCAACTGCGACACGATCGGGCGCAACACATCAGGGCCCAGATCAGCCTGTGCATTCCCAGCCTGCTTGAGCCGGTCGCTCTCGGCGCGGTAGCGGTCGATTTCGTTCCGCGTGTCCTTGTCCTTCAGGTCGAGTTCCTGCTTCGCCAGCTTCTCCGTCATGTCGGCGAGCAAGCCTTGCAGCGACTTCAACTGAGCCTGCGCCTCCACCAGCGCCGGGCTCGGATCGTCGCCGAGAACCTGCGGCGGGACCATCCGCTTCAGCCGCTCCGCGATCTCCTCCGCGCCGGGAAAATCCGCATTGCGGAACATCAGGTCTCCGATGACGGTGACGAGCTGCTGGTTGGCCGTCGTGATCTGGACAAAAGCGTTCCACGCTTCCTGCCGCTTGGTGTCATAACTCGGCCCGACTTCGCTATCCACCCAGTAGCGGCCGACTTTCGGATTGAAGATAACCCACGTTTTTTCTTGGTCATCCTTCTCTTCTGCGTAGGCGAAATCCGCTGACGGATCGATACGGATCAGCGTCTCGCTGCCATCCTCGGCCAAAATCTGCTTCAACTGCCGCCGGCTGTAAATGTGCGGCGCAACGTCGAGGATCACGTTGCCAACCTGGCGCACGGCAATCGCCAGATTGTCAATGAAATGGTACGTCGCGTTGTCGCCCTGCCGCTGCCGCTCGTTGATCGCCCGGCCCGAGACGGCATTCGTCTGCTGCCCGAAATTCTCCTCGCGCTGGCCAGACGCCATCATCAACTCTTGCTGCGCTACCATCATCCCCTTGATGTACGCCTCAGCCATTTGCGGCGGCTCGATCGGCGTCGGAGCGGGCAGCGGGTCGCCATTCTCGTTGAACGCATTGTACGGGATGAACGGATAGTTCTGCGTATTCAGCGTCCGGTAATACGTCTCAAGGTTTTCGGTCGCGCCGACCGGGATGAACCAGCGGGATTTTGTCTGCAACGCCACCTGTTCGACGGCGTTCGAAGTCCAGAAATTGTACATCCGCTGCGCGTCCTTGAGCGCGCGCGTGTGGCCCTTGCGGTCCATCTGGCCGGCGATGACGGTTTCCTCACCGATCACCGGAATGATCGGAATGTACCGGCCCGGCCACTTGCTGCGCTCAACGATCTTGTCGGCAGCGATCTTGTACCAGTGGATTTCGTTGTCCAGTATCTCGCGCTCTTTCAGGATCGTTTTCGGATCGATGAAATCACGGATTTTCGGCGGTATCTTCGACCACCGCGCAACGATGTACTTTTTCTTTTCGTCGTCGCCCGCGTCCGGGTTTTCCATCAGCACGAGCTTGTCGCGCTTCTGCTTCTTGACGAAATACTCGACCACGCGGACGTGATCTTGATCGATGATGCCGCCGGCCTGCGAGTTGTTGCCGAGCGTCGTCAGCGTCAGCTTGTCCTTCATCTCCGGGTATTCTTCAAGGAACTCGGTTCGCGGAACGTCGTCGAACGCAAACGCGAACCGGCTGTCAGAGCCGTCAATCTCGCTGTGATCCGGATCAAGGAAGATATTCAGCGGGTTTTTCACCCGGCGAATGAAAATCTCCTGATCGAAACTGTCGTCCGACACATAGTCCGTAACAAGGCGGATGTAGCCAAGGCCCGATTGCGTCTGAAAATCCGACGCGGTGCCGTACGCCTGCGACGCCTTGCTGATGCGCTCGATGTGGCGGACCAGCCCCTCCCAAATCTTCGCGGCCTCGAACGTCGCCTCGTCACCGACCGGCCGGATGTGGACCGAAGGCTTGTTTTGCTTCGCGTCGTTCGTGATTTGCAGATTGTGCTGGCGAACCTTGTTGACCGTCAGGCGCGGCTTGTACCCGTTCGGATCGTCGCGCCGCTGTGACCAGAGATAGTTCGGCCACTGCCAGCCGTTGTCCGGGTCCGCGTTGGCGAACTTGGCGTCATCGATCCACCGGGCCTGCGCCGTGCTCTCCCAACTCTGGCAGCGCTGCCAGCGGGCCTTCGCCAGTTCGATGATTTTCTCATCGCCGGTGTAAAGCTCGATGGCGTTCTGTTCGGGGGTGTCGCTCACGACATCAGCCACGCGTCGTTGCGGCCCGGCACGACCATCGGCGGACGCCATTCCTCAACCGGCGGCAGGCCGGCGACCTCGGCCTTGTTTCGGCGGATCGATGCGGCGCGCCGATGCCATGCCATCACAATTGCGTCCCCGTCATCGGTTGAACCGCCCGTCCGCTTGCGAATTTCATCCTTGTCTTCGATCAGTATATCAGTCCCCCGCACAAGGTAGCGAGCCGTGGTCAACTGCGCCAGCAATCGCGGATCGGGCGGTAGGCAAATCCCCTCGCCGCTGTCGGGGTTGAGCGCCTCGCGAAACCGCCAATACATCTCTGCCCGCAGGTTTCGAAACCCGAGCTTGCCGTCCTTCGCCTTGTGCTCCGACTTGCGGCTGAACACGAGTGCCGCCGCGCTGATGCCATGCTGGTGCTTCAGGTGCGACACAACACCGGTCCCCCATCCGCCCGTGCCGTCGACGGAAATATCCGCCTCGTCCCGCCGCGTTTGCACCAGCAACGCCGCGTGCTGCGACGGATCGTCCATCGCCACGCCTTTGCGTTTGATGATCGGCGCGAACCAAGCGTCCTCATGCAACGCCGCAATCGTCGTGTCGTCCGAGCCGCCCATTGCCACGTCCATCGCGAGCGCGATCATGGTCCGGTGCTTTTCGGGCGCGGCCCGCCAGCGGGACTGAGCGGCTTTCACCCACGCAGTCGGGATGACCTGCCACTCGTGATCCTCTCGGCCGGCGAGGAAATCGCCATACAGCAACTGCGACCGCAACGGCTCCGGCATGTTCTCCAGGCGCGACCGATAGCCGGTATCCTTGAGGTACGGATTGCTGTCCAGCTTAGCCGGGATGAACGTGCGGCTTTCGTGGGTGTATTTCTCGCCGTCGACCACAGTCGCGCCAGGCCCGTTCACCCAACGCGTGCGCTGCTGCACCGTGATGCACCAGCGAAGCTCGCCCGGTCGCGCTGGATTGGGATAATCCGGGTTGAGCCAGGGGGCGAACCACTCCATCAGCCATTCGCCCTCACCACCCATCGGCGGGTTTGTGGCAATGACGACGCGCTTGCGCACTTTCGGATCGGTCGACCGCAGCCAGCCGCACACATAGGATACCTTGTCGGCCGACAACTGCGCGCCCTCGTCAAACCCGATGAAGTCGTGCGGGCGGCCCTGCCATGTGAACTCCGCACCGGGCTTGTCCAGCGCGCCGAACTCGAGCATCCGGCCCTTGGACTTGTAAACCATATCCTGGCCGTTGTAGCCGTCGCGGGTCTTGACGATTTCAATCAGCCGGTCCTCTGCGCCGCGCAAGTCGACATACGCGCGCCTGAAAATCACCGATCTCCGCTGCGTCGTCAGCGCCAGCCCGAGAAGCAATTCAGTCTTGCCGCCACCGGCCGCGCCGCCATACAGGAGCACGTCGGCATTCGAGATATACGCCTGCGCCTGCGGCCCGGGGTTGGGCAGCCACGCCTGGCGGAGCTTATGCTCAGCGATGCGGGCGAGCTCCTTCCGCCGCGCCGGGTCCATTCCCGCGATCAGGTTCTCCAGATCGGCGAGGAGGTCGCCGCTCATTTGCCCATCGCCGTCAGTTTGTTGAACGATTGCCGTATCTGCCCGAACGTGCCCACAGCGATATCGACCGAGTAGAATGTCTTCCCGGCCGGCGAGGGCTTCGCGCCGTGCCACACGGACCACTTCGCGACCGAACCATAGTAGCCAATCGCATACGTTGTCGCCGGGTCGGAAGATCGGATGCCCATCGTGCGCGATCCGTTCGTGATCGCAATCGGGACCGTCTTTGCGGCCATCGCTGGGGGCGGCTGCGGCTCAAGATGCCAGCCGGTCGGCGTCATGGTGTAAAACCACTTGAACGTCGCGGGCATGTACCCGGTCAGCGCCTCAAGCGCCATCTGCGAGTGCGCACCGGGCGAGTTCAGCGTCACGTCCACATGCACCACATTCGGCAGACCCTGCCAATTCATCGTGTAGGTCTGGTCAACTAGCGTATCGGACAGGACGCGGCCCTGGAATGGTTTCCAATACGCCATCTGCGTCTCGACACTGTATGCGCCTGGCGCGGTATGAGCCGACTTGACGACGCTGCTAGACAGGCCCGCGTCGGCGGCCGAGCCCGCCTGTGTCGGGTTCTCCGCCTCGCCCAGCCCGTCCCACTGCACCGCCGTCTGCATCTCGCGCCCGTGGTCGGTGGCGTCGAGGAACTGGACCCCGGCATAGGTCAGGGAGAAAACCGCGCCGCCGTACCGCGACGATGCCGTGATTTTGATCTGGTTTGCGCCTCCGCTCGTGGCCTGCCAGAGCGTTTCGGCCGATGCGGGCGTGGCGAGCGCCAGCGCAAGGATGACTGCGATAATCCTCACGGCACCCATGCCCCGAACGGATAGTCGGCCCCCTCCCACACTGGCGAAAACCGCAAATCTTGCAGCAACGCCAGCGATACGTTCGACTTGACCACCATTCCCGACGTGCGCGCCGATGCCTTGTCCCGGTTAACGCATACCTGCACCGCCGCGTGGTTGATGAGCGCAGCCGGCAGGTTCTCGCCGGAGACGGTGAAAAACCTCCCCGGCAGAAACGTGTGCGTCACGGTCGGGTTGCCGTCTGCATCCGTGCCGGCAACGTCCTGGCTGGCGCGCCACACCTGCACCTGCCCCACGACGTGATCTGCCATGAACTGGCGTACACCCTGATCGTCCAACTGCGTGTGCGCGAGGGCTTGCGCGTCCGCGAGCGCAGCTGCGAGCGAAGCGAACTTGAGGAAACAGTCTATCATGGCGTCGTCCCCGCGATGAGGCCGGCATTACTGATGCGCGTCGATGCCCAGATGGCGAGTTCTGTGATGTAGCCGTCGAATGGCTGCGTCGCGGTTTGAGCGCCAGCGCCGACATCTATTTGGGTGGGCGCCGCTGGAAGCGAAGCCGCTGCCGCCGTGACGACCGCCGCGCCGTTCAGGCTGAGAGCCTGATCCCCGGCCGCGAATGCGCCGGCAAGCTTGAACGACGCAGACTGAGCGATGACTGCAACCGAAGTGCCGGTCGTCGCTGACCCGCTGAAGACGATCAGTATTCCTGCGTTTCCCGTGCCCGAAATGCGGCGCAACCCGACGCGGTTGTTGGTGCTGCCATCATCGATTGTCACGATACCCTGTTGATTGGCGTAAGACGTGGGCGCGGTTGGAATGGCGTTCACATAAAGCGAATATGCTTTCCCGAGGACAGGAAACGTCGTCACCGTCACCACATCCGCCGCCCGCGTCGCCGCTGCGCTGGTCGTGCGGATCGGAGACGTGGCGAACGCGCCTAGCTCTAGCTGTGGCCAGCCGATGCGGATGGTGAAATTGATCGCCGACGTATTGTTCACCACAAACGTCAGATTTGGCGTGGCGAATGCCGTCGTTGCCCCACCAGAAAGCGTCGGAGTCCAGGTAAACCGGGTCAACGTCGCATTGACGGATGAAACGATATTTGATCCGTCGTCGTTCTGGACCAGCGTCCCGGTATTGGTTCGTTCGGACACGCGCTGGACAAACGATGTGACGTTGGTGAAATCCCCGCCCACCAACGCAAGGAATACGCTTTGGGTCCACGTTTGCCCGGTAGTTGCGGCGATGGTCGTATTGTTGTCCATCGCTATACCAATCGCAGTTCCGGCTGACGTCCCGGAAATCTGGATGTCGATATAGTCGATGCCGTTTTGTGTGCCTGTCCCGACGATCGTTTGTGTCAGGCCGCTCAAGGTGAGCGCCTGCCAGAAGTTCGGCCGCGTCCCCGGCGTGCCCGCCACCGCGCCCTGCATCGAGTTGTTGCGGATGCTGTTCGTCCGCGACTCCTCGATCAGCGCGCCCTTGTTCGTGACCCGCAGTTGTCCCGATGTGAACGGATACCAAGTGCCGGAATTGTCATCCTCATACGCCGTCGACGCGCGCGACACGGTGAGGAACGATTGCGGGCTGCCCGATCCAAGCCCCTGCTGCCACGCGCGCCCGTTCGCGAACTGCAGTGCCGGGCTCGGCGTCGCGCCAAACTTGCCGTAGCTCGATTGCACCCATCCCGGCACCTGCGAGGACAGGAGCGCCCGGCGCGGGCCGACATCCGCGCCGGCAAGCGCCAGAACCGCCGCAAGCCAGAGGACGATCAGCCCTACAAGGCGCGGGAATTTCATCGACTAGAGATCCTGCAAGATTTTGATGCAAACCTGAACGTCAGTCGTCGAACCGAACTGGTTCGTCAATGACGCATTGCTGAGCAAGATGCCGTACAGCGTTGTCGCGGCAGGAGCCAGCGGCTCGCCGAGGCCGTTCGAGTAGGCCGCCGTCATCGTCCCGAGGCCGGAGTACGCGGACAAAGACACCGGGCCGCGCACCGCGAACACGTCGGCCGCGTTAATGTTTGCCGCCGCCGCATCCGTCCATGTCGTGTTACTTGGATTGCTGATGAACGGGATAAACGTAAACCCGGACGTTTCGACCTTCTTGATGTCGACCTCGACGCCTTGGAGAATGCCCGTCCCGGTCGACGTGAAGGCGTTCGAGAACGTCAACAGCCCGCCGACGACGTAATTCGTACCGTAGCTGTTCGAGGCCGTAACGGTCGGCGTGGCACAAACGGAGACAGTCTTGCCTCCGACGTTGCCGATGTTCGCTGATCCGGCGACAAGCCCAACCGTGCTGTCATTCGAAACGGTGACGCGCGGAATGCCCGCCCCGCCCGTTCCAGTGCCAGTAACGACATTCGATCCGCCGAACTGCGATACGTTTACCGCGTTGCCGCCCGACGCGAACGTGACCGGTAAGTTGCCCGAACTGTCCGGCGCCGCACAGTGGGTGGGCGACCCCGGATCGCACACGGCGACGTAGCTGTTGATCACACCCGGAGCTGCAGCCCAGGCGACGGCCGCAGCGATCACCACCCCGAGGAGGCCGAGCACCGGCCAGAGTTTTCGCGCCAGTTTCATCGGTCACTCCATTCTGTAATGCAGCGGGCGGCGGATGGGATGATGGGGTCTACCGCCGCCCGCGCCTTCCGCAGCCGTGTGGTACCAGCCGCAGGTTCAGTTATCCGCCCGACCGGGCGACGCAAACATAGTCGGCAAGATTGCCCGACGTGGACGTCTGCGTCAGGGTCAGCGCCGTATTGCTCACCGTGTAGGACTGCGAGGCCAGCGGCGTCGCCCGCCAGGTCACGAGACAGATCGGCGCTGTGACGAATGCGTATGCCGCGCCTGTCGTCGCAAACGTCAGCACGCAACCGGTCGCGGTCGTGCCCATCGTCACGGTTCCGGCCGTGTTCGACCCGACAACAGTCGGCGATCCGCCGCCGCACGACGTGAGGACAGGCGGAACCGCTCCGCCGCCGATGTGAGCCTCACCCGCGTTGATGATGCCAGAGCCCTTCGGCGTCAGAGCCAGCGCGATATTCGTATCGGTCCCGACCGCCGAGACAGTGACCGTGCCGGGGGTGCCCGTGACGCCGCCCGCAATGTTGACCTGATCGACCTGAGACGCGGCAGTCGTGACCTTCAGCGACGAGGTTGCGGCAGTCGTGCCACCGACCGAAACGGTCCCGGTCCCGGTGACGCCGACTTCAAGCCCGAGATTGCTGTCCGCGCCCGACCCACCGCTGCTGATGGTCGGCACGGTTCCGGTCGCCTTGCCAGTCACGACGACATGGTTGACCGCGCTCGCCGTGGTCGGAGCCTCGAGACTGGCCGTCGCGCAAGTCGTGCCGCCAAGGCAGGCGCCACCAGTGCCCTTGCCGGCCATAACGATACCGATGTTCGTATCGGCACTCGCGCCACCAACGGTCTGCGTCGGCTCCACACCGGTTGCGCCAGCCGTGAGGACCATGGCGTTGACGTTGGGAGCCGCGCCGCCGATCGTCTGCGGGCTGCCGACAGGCGTGGTCCCGGCCGCTTGGTCAATCAGCGTATTCGTCGCCGTGACCATGACGTTGAGGTCAGTGCCGTCGATCAGGCGATAGCCCGGCAGAAACGCCGCCCCGGTGGAAAAGCTCATGTGCGCGGCGAGGGCCACGCCCCCGACCATCGCAATAGCGAGCGCCGCAAGGCCGGCGCGACTGAAAAGACGAGAGATGTTCATGGCGTCAGCCTCTTGGGTTTGGGAGGGACGGCGGCAAGGGGAGGAAACTCACCGCCGTCCCGATCGTGGCCTAGGGAGGAAGCTTAGGCCGCCGAATTACAGGTCCGAACTCAGCTTGATCACGCCAGAGCCGCCATTGTCGATCAGCGCGGTCGCGTTGCCGGCGGTCAGGTTCGCCGACACGGTGCAATCGACCGTGATGCTGTTCGTGGTGCCCGACGAAGTGACGGTGCCGAGCGCCGTGCAAGCCTGCGCCGTGCCGTCCGACTTGGCCGCCGCAAAACCCGCCGTGTAGGTGCCGGTCGGCGCGGCCCGCATCGTCACAGGAAGCTTGACGAAGATGCGCGCGTTCGTGGTCGTGGTCGCCTCGCCGGTCGCCCGCATCGGGCCGGCGGCACCCTCATCGAACTCGATGTAGTAGCGCTGGGCGCGGAGGGTTTCGAGTTCGATCGGCAGCCGCTGATAGCCCGGTCCCAGAGTGGGCTGGCCGTTCAGGGCCGACGCGGACAGGATCGTCTTGGTGAGCGTCACACCCGCCAGTTCGAGCCAGTCATTCGCACCGGCAGTGCCCACCGGAGTGTAGCAGAACTTGACGCCGATCTGCTTGGCCGTCGCCGGAACCGCCACCGCGACGGTATAGCGAGTCCAGGTCGTGCTGATCGCCGTGTTGGCCTGGTACGTGTTCGCGTATCCGGTCCATCCGCCGGCAAACAGGTTCGTGGTCGAACCGTCGACGCCGGTCCCGGTCGCGATCGTGACCTGCACGTTGTTCGACGCGGCGGAGAAGTTCGCGCCGGCCAGAGCGTGGAACGAGAGAACCGCAGTCCCACTCTGGAACTGATAGCTGTCGGCACTCTCGATCGTCTGTGCCATGCAGATCGCGTTGATGTCCGCGTTGCTGGACTTGCGCTGGAACCGCAGCGACGCCCCGTAGCCGGCAGTCACGTCGGTGGAGCCCGTCTGGCGCGACACGTTGATTGCCGAACCGGCCGCACCGAGGTTCGCCCACCGGTCGGCCCAGTAGGTGACCGTGCTGCTGATGTCGCCCGAGGTGCCGGTGCCGCGCTGCCATGGGCAGGTGCCGAAGTCGCCGCACACCAGCACGTTGTTCACCGCCGCAGCCGACGACTGCATCTGCGCCGTGGTGATGTACTCGGTCGCCGGATTGATGCCCTGCGACGCCTGCGTGTCGGCCGGCATGCTTTCGAGCCCGGTCAGCGGCAGGGTCGCGGTCGGAAGCCCGTAGAACAGGCCGATGGCCGACGCCTGCGAGACGGCAGCCAGAGACAGAAGCGCCGCCACCGCGACAGCGCCGAAATGACGGAGTTTCATGTGTGCTTGTCCTTGTTGGAGATCATCGACACTCAGGCTTTCGGCTCGCGGCTCGACGCCTTGAACGGAGGCTCGCCGATGCCGGAACCGCCGCCGAATTGGGCCGCTGCCTCGCGGGCCGCCTTGGCGCGCTGCTCGGCCAGTTCCACCGCACTCGGCTGAGCCGGCTTCGGCGCATCGGCCGCCTCGCGCATCGCCTTGGCATGGGCCTCGGCCTCTTCGGCGACCTTCTGCAGCCGGGCGGCCTCGGCAGCCTCGTAACCGATGTCATGGTCGGCAGCCAGTTCGGCCGGAACCGGACCGTGCATCGAGTACCAGTGCCGGAGGTGCTTGCGCAGCACGTCCACCTGCGCCGCCAAGTCCTGAGTATCGAAGATTTTGGGCAAGGGAAACTCCAGTTCCGAGGTTCGAGGGTGAGGGCCGGTTATTTCCCGGCCACGGCGTTCGACAGAGAGGACGAGGCGGCGTTGAGCTGATTGACCAGCGTTGCGATTTCGTTCTGCAGCGCACCGCCATTGGCGTACTGGATATCGCGCAATGCCGCCACGACACCAGCGATCAGAGCAGCAGCCTTGGCCGTCGTGTCCGACCCGGCAATGATGCCGGTCTTCGTCTTCTCAACGTCGAGGACGGCAACGCGGGCCATCAGTACATTTTCCCGCCGCGCTTCGGCGGGTGCTTGTCCCACGCGTCGAGACACTCGACGGCGCGCTTGGGATTGTGGGCCATGCCACCGCCCTTGCCGACGCTATCCATCGGCTTCGGCGGCAGACCGCCAGGGCCGTGCGGCGTGGTCGACTTGCCCTGAGACATCAGGTCTTTCGCGGCACCGGCCGGGGAATATTTCATCGCGGGCTCCTGTTGGCAGCGTCAAGCGTGTCCAGATAATCCGAGCGCGGCACGGACGACGACGCGGGCAAATCTGGGTAGGCATTATCCATGCGCTCGTAGAAGGTCGCAAGCGCGTGCTTGATCGCGCGTCCATCCGACCGCTCCGACGCGAGAAATTCGGACGCGAGCATGTCGAGACGCGCATCGAACGAAAGCCCCGCCGTGGGATCGTCGACGGGCTCGCCGGTGACAAAACGGAAGTACCGATCGGCGGTCTCGTAAACGTTCGCGACAAGGCCGAGCTTGGCAACGTCGGCGGCCACGCGGAGGCACGATAGACGGGTGTCGCGGTCGGTCGCACGGCCGTCAGGCTCTGGCTCCGCCTCTCGCAAGTCGCGGAGAAAATCCCGTCTCTCGTGAATGATCTTGTCGAGTTCTTCCCTGATCTGCCCCGCCACGCTCTTGCCGTTCATCATCCTCACCTGTGCTGACATTTGCCGCCGCAGCCGACGTGGCCCACGGTCGACGGAACGTTGTGGTGACGCTCAGGCGGCCACGCGAATATCAGCGCCGCGAGGATCACGCTATGCAGGAGCGTCAAGGTCATCCTCCCCCCATCCTCGCTGAACGTAACTTGTGTGCATGCCAACGTCTGTCGCTCCCAACAGCCAGCGACGCGCCTCTTCGGCGTCAATGCGTTTCATCATGCGGACCATGATTGGATTTGGCGTCATGATATGGCGAGCAATCGCCTCCATTTGCTCGCGCCTGAAGCTATCCGACAGCCGCATCGAGGTCATCCTCCCGGAACCACCTCGGCGAGCGTCCGCGCCCATGGGCCGCGGCGTGCTCCTCGGCCGGCACGCAGCGATACATGACGCCCCGCTCGATCGCCAGGCGGGCGTCCACATCGGTCACATCCATGACGAGGCGGCGCTCGCGTCGGGCGACCACGCGGTCGCCGGGATGGAAGCGGGGGTCAGACATTGCCGCCCCACACAAACGCGAGCACGATCAGCGCGACACCCGCCACGGCCATCAGCCCGATCAGGATGTAATCCGCAACGCGGTCGTTCTGCCACGGAGGACCAGCGTCCAGGCGCTCGCGCTGCGTCTCGTGCCACCGGCGCATCGCGGCGATGACCGGCGCGTCGTCATCCTTGGCAAGTTCGTCAGCGCCGACTGGGCTAGACACGGTTGCCTGCGATTGCGGATCGGGATCAGCTCGGCCACGATGACCGCCGAGCAATCCGCCGTCGTCGAGCAAGTACGGATACACCTGCGCTGCCATCGCACGCTCTACGTTCGGGTGCACATCCACCCTCGGCCATCCCCGCGTGTCGCTCATGCGATCACCACGGCGGCAAGCGCAAGCGTGACCACCACAGCCCAGATGAACACCACCACGAACAGCCAGTCTCTCCCCGCCATCGGCGCACCCATGTCGTTGTTTGCGTCAGGCCAGCCTGTAGTCATCCCATCACCTCCATCAACAGCCGGCGCAATGCCGACCCGTTCTCCAACTCCCGCCGCTTCCACCAGTCAGGCACGGCGGCCCGAAAACTCGCCCACTGTTCCCGGCTCATGCAACCCTTGACGTGGTTGCAGGCCCAGCAACTCCACACCCACTGTGTCCCGCCCTGAAATCGCGGCTTGACGTGATCGCGCGTCGCCCTGAGCCTGGACCGCGAGCGCGGGTGATCCAGACGCCGCCGACAGTAGTAGCACGGCTCGCCCTCACCCGTCGCCGACACCGGATGCCTCCCGCTCCGGCGCAGCCTTGTCCTGGCCGGCGAGATGATCGGCAGCGGCTTGCGCGAGGCCGCCAGCGCGCGGCTCCGGGTTGAGCCGGTCCAGAACCGTGCGCGCGTCACGCGCGATCATCGCGTTGGCTTCCTTGCCGATCATCGCCACGAGTTCGTCAATCGCCCTGGCCGTCGCGATCCGATCGTACTTGTGTCCCGCCAAGCCGTTGACGATCGCCGTAACCCTATCTCTCACCGTGTCCATCGGATCTCCGTCAATCTCCACGCTTAGCGCGCGACCCAAAGCCGTCTCATCGAACCTTTGTTTGATCCGCGCCTGCATTTGCCGCCAAAACTCCCGCGTCTCCGGCGACCACTCTGGCCGATCCGGTCGGAAGGCCCGCGCCGCCACAGGATTAGCCGCAAACGATCGGGCGCAGTTCGTCACATCACGTCTCCTTCCGGCGCATCGGCCAGCGTCCCCTCGATCTGCCGCGCGCGCAGCTCCTCCACGATCAAGCCGAGTGCCTTGCTCATGTCTCGGGGATTGGCTTCGACCACGAGCGGATTATCGCGATCGCCCGAAAGCTCAAGCCGGTCGCCAAACTGCTTCGGCAGCATCTTGCTGAGCAGCCATTTACGCGCGTCAACGCGCAAACGCGATCGGTTGATGTGCTCGTGATTGGCAACCGGAGTGATTAGTCCCGCCTCGGCCTGGCGCTCCATCCAGTCGTTGCTGCCATCGTCGGCAATCTCAATGATTTCCTCGGCCCAACGAAGCGCGCGAGCCTGGTTGGCTTGCGCGTAAAGGGCAGCAAAACCGCCCTCGTTGACGATCGACCACCGCCTGATTGTCGGAGGCGGAGGCATATCCTTGTCGCGACTGATTTCGCGGAGGCTCAGTCCGGCGGCAATCTGCTCGCAGATTTTGGCGGCGATTTCCGGAGTGTAAGTGAGCGGTCGGCCGCGAGAGGCCATCGGTCTTTCTGGCGTGTTGTCGCCGGGTCGGAGATAGCCGGGGGACCGTTGGCGTCTTCCCCGACCCGGCGATGGTGGCGTGGTGACTGAACCCCACCACGCGAGAATGGCGGCGTTTGGCGGTTCTGTCAATCGGCACGACACAAGGGCGCGTGACTGATCCGGGGATATTCCAACGACCTCAGCAACGGTCTCGCAACGGTTCCGAAGCGATTTCGGCGGAATTCCGCCATTTGCAACGGTCTCCGACGGTCTACAGTCTTTTTTCCAAAACTCCTATGTTTTTACCGCCGACATTTTTTCGCGATATGTCCAGTGATCACATTCGCCAACCGACCAGAATGATTTCCATATATGTCTATAAAAACTGTTGTAGACTGTTGAACTGTTGTTGTTGTTGTTATTAAAGGGAAATTTTAGCAACGGTTAACAACGGTCTCCAACGGTTATGTGGCAAAAGGATCGGGTTTCGCTTCTAGGAAGTGACTGTTGACTACATCTCACACTCATGCCAATATCAGTCGCATTCGGCCTGATTTGTGACTGGTGTACGCATGGAATTCGCCATGGACTACCTTCCGATGAGTGGTGCGGATATGCGAACGACGCGTCTGCGGATGTGTCTTACGCAGACGGAGTTCGCTCAGGCGCTCGGTTGCAGTCGGGAATACATTTGCCGCTTGGAGCGAAAGCGGGTCATTCCGAAGATTGTGACCCTTGCCGTTCTCTACGCCGCGCACATGCGGAACGCAGACCTGCGGGCGGTGGATGACGCCGCTTGAGGCTGCGCTGGCCTACGCCAAGCGCGGATGGCCGGTGTTCCCCATTGCCGTCGACCTGAAGACGCCCGCAACGAAGAACGGGCTCTATGACGCCACTGTCGACGCGGCGCAGTTGACGAAATGGTGGACGGCGCGGAAAGGCTTCGCGGACCGGAACGTGGCCGTCGTCACGTCGCGCAGGTCGGGCATTTGGGTACTGGACTGCGACGTTGACACGCGGACTGGCGAGACGGTTGGCGAAACGACGCTGGCTGATCTCGAGGCCAAGCACGGCAAGATGCCGGCGCATCCGATCGCGACCACGCCGAAGGGCGGCAAGCATCATGTGTTTGCGTACCCGGACGATGGCATTGACCTGCCGCGCCGGATCAAGTTCGCGCCGGGCCTTGATGCGCTCGGCAGCCGCATGGAAGAGGATATCGAGCGGGCGGGATATTTCCTTGTGTTCCCGTCGCGCGTCCAGGGCGGGCGGTATTCATGGGACGTTCCGCCGAGCGCGGTGAAGCCGGCGATCCCGCAGGCCCCGCGCTGGCTTGTGGACATGGTGAGGGCGTCAGCGCCACCGCCGCAGGTGGAACGGACCGCACCGCGACCACAGCCGACTGACGGCACGACACCTTATGGCCGCAAGGCTCTCGACGACATTTGCGCCGAGATTGCGGCATGCCCGCCGGGCTCGCAGGACGACACATTGTTGCGCAAGTCGCGCCGTGTCGGCCGGATGGTCGGTGGCGGCCAGATAGACGAGCGTGAGGCATATGCCGCGCTGGTCGACGCCGGCATGCGGATGGTCAACGGCGGCAAACCGTGGACGCACGCCGAGGTGGAGAAGAAAGTTCGGCGCGGCATGGCGCACGGCATCAATGAGCCGCTGGTGCCGAAGCCTCGCGAAAGGCCGGAGACGGCGGAGCCCGCACCGCAGACGGCCACGATTGATCCGCCGAAGCCGACCGAGCGTCCGAAGCCGCAGCTAATTGTCAGCAACCCCCTCAAGCCGGCCCCGCAGCCTCCGCCGGATTGGATGACCGGAAAACGGTGGATCACCGACAACGAAGGCAACCTGAAGCCCAAGGAGGCGATCAACTGCCAATTGATGATCGAACATCACCCGGAACTGCGGGGCATGTTCAGTTACAATTCATTTACCGATCGGGTGATGGTCAACCGGCCGCTGCCAGGGTACGAGCGCGACACATTTCCGAGGGCGGTCAACGATCAGGATGAGGCGGCCCTGTGGGCGTGGCTGAACTGGCACAAGATCAGCCCAAGTCTGGCGACGGTTGGCGTGTTCATGCGCGAGGTAGCATTCCGCGCGGCGTATGATCCTCTCAGCGATTACCTGACTTCGCTGAAGTGGGACGGGAAAGATCGAATTAGTAACTGGCTCACCTATTACGCCGCAGCTGAGGATAACGAGTATACGCGCATGGTGGGCAGAAAGTTCCTGATCGGGGCAGCGGCCCGTGCGCTAGATCCCGGATGCAAGGTTGACACGATGCTGATTGCCGAGGGGCCACAGCGGCTTGGCAAGTCGACCATGCCGCGCGCGTTGTTCGGCGCGGAATTTTTCAGCGATCAGATCGGGGACATCACGAGCAAGGACGGAGCCGAGCGCATCCAAGGGACATGGTGCGTCGAGATTGCCGAGATGGACAAGTTCAGCCGGGTTGAGGCGAACGCCATCAAAAGCTTCATGAGCCAGCGGGATGACCGCTACCGCGCCGCCTACGCGCGCAACACTGTAACGCGGCCGAGGCGGTGCGTGTTCTTTGGGACGATCAACCCGGATGGCGTTGGCTACCTCAAGGACAGCACTGGGAACACACGGTTCTGGCCGGTTGCCGTCAAGCACATCGACTTGGAGGGCATTGCGGCCGACAGGGACCAGATATGGGCCGAGGCCGTCGCGGCCTATCGCGGCAAAGAGCGATGGTGGCTGTCCGCCGAGGAGGAGGAGGCGTTCGCGGCTCCTGAACAAGACGCCCGGCGCGACGACGACGTGTGGGAGCCGAGGATACTGGACTGGCTGAAAAGCCGCGATCCGACCGCGCCGAGGATCGTGTTTACATCGGCGGACTGCCTTGTCGGGATCGGCGTCGACGCGCCCCGGCAGGGCCACCGCGAGAAGATCAGGGTGGCGAAGATTTTGAAGATGTTTGGCTGCGAGCCGGGCAATGCCGTGAATGGCGTCCCCGGCCGCTCATGGGAATACAGGAGAGGAAAGTGACCGACACGACCGGACCGACGATCGTCTGCACCCGCTGGCGCGCGATTGAGCGAAACACGCTGCGAGGCTTCTGCGACCTCTACATTGCGCGGATGCACATGACCATACGGGACTGCAGTTATCACGAGGGCGGCGACGGCAAGGCATGGGTAGGGCTCCCGTCTAAACCGAAAATCAGGGATGGGGCCGTAGTAAGCGAAAACGGCAAGGTCGCATACGAGCCGCCGATCGTGTCGTTCGACGAGGACATGCGCGAGCGGTTCCGCGAGGCGGCAGTTGCGGCGGTGCGCGCGAAGATCGCGGAGACAGCGGGGGCGGCAACGGAGTAAGCTGCGACACCCCGCCGCACCCGCCGCGTCACAGGGCCGTTGACGATCCGTCTAAACGGATGTACGGTGTCTGTATCGAAACGGGAGACACGGACATGGAACGGACCTACGAAATCAGCGACATCGACGGCAGCAACAAGCGCACCGTTACGCTGGCTCAGTTCAAGGCGGCTCACGAAGCCCGCAAGGCCGCAGCGGCCCCGATCATGGAAGCGATCCGCCGCGGTGATCTGGCCGGCGCTGCCAAGGCTCAGGCCGCGATGCGCGCCAAGTTCCCGCGCGCTGGCATCTAGTCGCAACTACAGAAACGGGAGATACGGACATGACCACCACCGCCAAGAACCTCGCCGACCTCTTCGCCCAAATGAAGTTGCGCTCGCTTGACAGCGAGGACTGGACCAGCCTGCCGACTTTCGGCGGCCACGAGCCACTCGACACCGCCGGCATCTGGTCTTGGGACGCGACGCATGTCCTGACCGGCACTTGCGCCGATGATCTCGCCATTGAGCGCCGTGAGGATGTCAATATCGACACCCACGGCCACACCGCAGCCGACGCGCACTATTAGGAGGACACCCCCGTGACCACCCCGCTCCACAATTACTCCCCCGCGCAACTCGCCGACATGCTCGGCGCACTCGATTGCGAGATCAAGGCCGCCGAGGCACGCGCTAAGGAGATCAAGGACGCGATCGCGGCGCTTGGCGTCGATATCGCAGAGGGCGAGATGTTCCGCGTGTCGAAGGTCGAGACGGTACGCCAGACGATGGACACGGCGGCAGCCAAGGGGGCTCTGGGCGATGCGTGGGTACTGAAGCACACCCGCTACACCCCCGTGACGAGCTTCCGGATCGCGGTCAAGCGCGAGGCGTTGGCGGACGCCGCGTGACACGGCCACTCATCTCACCCCCATCAGGAGGACACCATGCACACCATCCGCTCAATCCAGCATCTCGACCGTGCGGCATCTCCAATCGGCATCCCCGCGACGCCCGGCTATTGCTGGTATCGCGTGACTGCGCCGGGATACGTCCTGACATGTGAACTGCCCGACGATGGATGCGCCCGCGACGCCAGCCAGCGGGACCAATGGTCGACGTTGGCGGCCATAGCTGCGGCGCAGAACGTTACGGTCGAGCGACGGACGCACACCTGATTTGCACCACGATTTCCGCTGCGTTACCTGCGACGCTCCCGCCAGCTTCGGCGAGGGCGTTTCGCTGCTCAAGGGGAAGTCTGGCCGCTGGTACTGTCACGCGCATCGGCCGGATGGGTTTCCCGGCGTGGTGGCCGCCCCAGCCACGCCCGCAGCGCCGCCACCGCATCCCCCACTCCCCGCGCCACGGTCGAAATCCCGCCCGCCTCCGCCACCCGAGCAAGGAAGTTTGTTTGATCTTCCGTGACGGCGGTGCGCCCGCATTTCAATTCGATCGCTGTGAACACCGCCACCGTAGAGCCGACCATCTCCGGCGTCACGGCGACGGGCGTCCACCCGATCAGGTCCGAGCCGCCCGTACACAGGCCCATGCGGATCGGACGCGCGTCACGGATGAATACTGCCGTGCCGTAGGTCTCGACGCGGCCCGTCCACGCGAGCCCGGTATTGACTCGGAACAAGCGCGCGCCCATGCCCGACGCGGCCTTGAGCACGGCGTTGCGGAGATGGGTCTCGGCATGCGCGTTCGTGCTCATGTCTCCAGCCACCTAACCCTCGCCAAACTCACCGGCACACGACTGAGTGCGCTTGTGTTCCCGAGCGATGTCCGATCCGGAACCATCCATGTCGCGACATTATCGGGCTGCACATACGCCGCGACCGGCGTCAGTACGTGATACACCGGGTTCGCGTTGCCGGCCTGTTGTCGCGTGAGCAGCCCGTCATGGATCATCCCGGCGATGCGCCTCCGAACGAGCGTCACGGACATCGCCAGCGTGCCCGCAATCTCGTCCACCGTGACGTCCGTCACCACGCCGTGTGCATCCGCGTGCGCGGCGATGTATGCGAGTACCGCGTCGTGCGATCGTGTCATGCAGATAGCCTCCGGTGATGACCTTCGCGAGCCTTGAGCACATGGCGCGCCCATCCGGCCGGAGATTTGTACCCGCGCATGGTCCCGACGCGGATCAAATCCTCCATCGTCCGCGCCCGCTGCACCTCGCGATGCCGGGCGGCCTGGAGCAAGTCGCGATCAATCTCTGCCAGGTCCGCGTCGACTTCCTCCACCTCGCGCGCCGCGATCTCGGCCTCGTGCCCGCAGTACGGACACGTCCGAGTTCCAGCGCCGAACACGCCATAGCAGCGCTCGCACATGCGGACGGGCGGGCCGTTATCAGCTGACCGCGCCTTGCGGTCGATGCCGTCGAGCGACCACTCGCGATCGTCGTCGGGCAGTCCGTGGCGCATCAAATTGCCAGCGTGGTCGAGAATAATCGCCGGCTCTGGCTTGGGGCGAAGCGCGCGGCCAATCTGTTGCAGGTGTAGCGCTAGGGACTGAGTAGGTCGGCAGAGCCCGACGCACTCGATTGTGGCACCAGGCGCGAGGGCTGCGAGGTCGAATCCTTCGCCGAAAAGCTCGACATTCGCGATGACAGAGATTTCTCCCGATGCGAGAGCATGTGCTGCAGCAATTCGAGTGTCCGCACCATCGTTCCCGTCGAGATGGCGGGACCGGATGCCTGCCGCCTCGAACGACGCCGCAAGGTGCTGCGAGTGGGATATGGAGACCGCATAATAGATCGCCCTCTTGCCGTTTGCTCTGGCCTTGTACTGGCCGACGATATTCCCGGCGATGGTCGACGTATCCATGACGCCAGCCAGCTCGCTCGTCACGTAATCGCCGGCTCGCGAGTGAACGCGGCCGAGGTCAGGAGACGACGGCGCGAACGCGCGGTAGCGGGACAGGTAGCCGTCAGCGATGAGGGTCGCGACGGACGGGCCGCGCACCATTGCGGCAAAAAAGTCTCCCAGTCCTCGCCCGTCGAGCCTAGCAGGTGTGGCGGACAGACCGACATGGTGAGCGCCTGATGCCCAACGAAAAATGCCAGCCCAGGTCTTAGCAGCGACATGGTGAGCCTCATCCCAAACGATCAAGTCGGGCGGCGTGAGCTTGTGCAGCCGCCGCGCCAGTGTGCCGACGCTCGCAATCTGTATCGGCTGATACGGGTTGGCCGGCATACCCGCCGCGATGTAGCCATACGGCACGCCAACCGCGTCGAATGCACCGGCCGTTTGTGTCAGAAGAAAATCGCGATGGCAAACGAACCACGCGCGCTTGCCCTTGGCTGCGGCCGACGAAATCATGAACGCCGCGAGCGCTGTCTTGCCCGCGCCGGTGGGGGCCTGCACAAGCACAGACCGATGCGTCCGCAACTCAAGCCTCGCGAGGTCGATCAGGTCGGACTGGTAGTCACGCAGAGCGAACATCAGGCGTCACGCCGGCCGCGCGAATGCTGGCGGCATCGTGCCTCGGCCGCACCGAATGATGGAAAAGGATTCTCGGGAAAGTGGCGCGGCGTCCGGTCCATTGGTCCCTTGCACGACGCCCGATATCCTAACTCTTCGCCGCGCAAGTCCCGGCTGATGACATAAGAATAGTCGCCCGATCGGCATCCCCACATCTCGCAATCCATCTGCGTTGTAATCGGCTGAAATTTCATTCCACTTTTACCGTATCCAGATCGGCCACCGGTCGCGGCCCTTCATCACGCCAGCGGAGCTCCGTCGCGTTGATCGGATCGGCGATCCCCTCGCGCACGGCCCGCTCGCGCATCGCGGCAATGGCAATCTCCCAGCATCCGTAGCTGTTGCGGATCGCGTCATAATCATCGGCGCTCATGCCGTCGCGGCGAACAGATCACCGGCCCTCACCTGCTCGCCATGTCTGAGGTTGCGCACCGCCTGCTCGAAATACGACGGCTTGAGTTCCACGCCGACGCCCTTGCGACCCATCTCGACTGCGACGTAGACCTCGCTCCCGATACCGGCAAATGGCGTCAGCACAATGTCGCCTGGCGCGGACCAGAGTTCGACGCATCGGCGGATAACCTCAAGCTGCAGCGGCGCGATGTGCCGCTCGTCATTCTCGTCGCGGGCAGCGCGAAATTGGAGTGTGTCGGACGGGTTGATGTCATCCCAGATCGGCGAGGCGATCTTCTGCCACCGGTCGACGGGGTACTCGTCACCGTGCGGGATCGGGCGCGGATTGTCTCCCGGCTTGCGAAGCGTCACCACGCGATCGGGGATGCCCATGCGCGACATGCTGGAGTCGTTGCGGATCGTCTTGTGCAGCAGGCCGAGGGCCTTGGTGCGCTGCATCGCCGTCACCGGGTCTTTCCAGATCACGACCGAAGAATGGTAATAGAACCCGGCCGTCTCACCAGCGCGGATGATGTCTCCAGGGAAATCACGCAAGCCGATGTGGCCGTGCATCACCTTGCTGGTCGGAATATCCATGCAGTGCATTGACCATGAACGGCCGGGCATGAGAACGCGATACAGCTCCTTGAGCAAAAACCCGAAGTGAGTGAAGAATTGCTCATCTCCTGAGCAATTTCCAAAATCGCGATCCGAATTTGAGTAGGTGAAGAGCGACGAAAAGGGCGGGCTGCACACACTATACCCGACGCTATCATCGGGCAGCCCGGCAATCACTTCGACGCAATCACCGTTGTATAGCGTCCAGTCTTGACCCTCGGCAAACGCGATAGCTTCCGGCATCTATGCGACCTTTCCCATGAATGACGGCAATGGCACAGGCTGCGCCCGATATCCCGTCTTGTCCCTGACTGCGCCACGCAATTCCGCCGACGATATGTCCGCCATGTGGAGGACCATCTGCTCGGCCATGTGTTCGGCGTCCGCTTCCTTGCGGCGGATATTCGCGACCACCGCGCCTTCTAATTCGCTGGCGATGAAATGCGCCGTCACCGGCCGCGTCTGGCCGAATCGCCAGCATCGGCGGAGTGCCTGATAGACTTGCTCAAAACTGTCGTTGAGACCGACGAAAACCATGTCGGCGCAGTGTTGCCAGTTCAATCCGAACCCGGCGATGGACGGTTTAGTGACCAGGACGCGGATTTCGCCGCGCGAGAACTGGCGGAGTTTCTGTTCCTTTATTTCTTCCTTGTCCGATCCGACAAGCTCTACCGCGCCCGGTATCGACCGGCACAGGTCGGCGCTCTCTTGGTTGAGGTTGCACCATATGATCCATGGCCGATCAGTCTTGCTCGCGACGATATCGGCCGCAGTCTGAACGCGGTCGCCGACGCTCGACTTCCGCGCGCCGATCCGCTCACGCATGGTCCGCGCCTCGATCGGAAACAGTGTGCCGGCGTCGATGTCAGGCCGGTACTCTACCGCAACGGCGTGCTGTTGCGTCACAAGTGGCGGCAGATCATATCCATCGTTCGGGTAGCCCAGATCGGACGGCTGGCGCAGCATCACGGACCACGTTGCCATCCATCGCCAGAACTCATCCCGAGCGTGACCCTTAAGCCGCCACTTTTGCGTTTCGCCGCCATCGTGAACAAAAAACATCGCCAGCATTTCGCTGTACGTCATCACCCCGAGAAATTCAGCGTGATTGCCCAACTCCATAAAATCGTTAGGGGCAGGCGTGGCCGTGGCGCAAAGCCTGAACGGGATCTGGTTGCACGCCTCGATCAGCCGGGCGCGTGTCTTGCCGTCATGCGCCTTGAGGATTGAACTTTCGTCGAGGATAACGCCGCCAAACCGGCTTAGATCAAAACGGTCGAGCTTGGCGTAGTTCGTGACGCCCGCGCGCTCAATCGGATCGGCCGACGATCGCACGATGCTCACGCCCGGAACGCCCCATTTCTGCGCCTCGGCAACGTGCTGAGCCGTTACGCCAAGCGGCGCGAACATGAGGACCGGCTTGCCAGTGTGCTCGGCCACGCGATCGGCCCAGACGAGTTCCATCGCCGTCTTGCCGAGGCCGGTCCCGGCAAAGATCGCGGCGCGGCCTCGACGGAGCGCCCACCGGGTAATGTCGCGCTGATGCGGGCTCATGAACTCGGGCATCGGCGGCGGTTCGGCCAGCCCGGTCGACGGGTCGGATATGCGCTTCGCCGCGAGAAACTCCGCATACGTTAACGCGGCCATGTCTCAACCTCGTCCATGATCGCGGCGGCAAGCTTGGGCACGTCGACGGTGATGGTGATGTCCTCTTCAACATCATCCTCAAACACCAGTATCGCCTCTCCGGTTTCTTGATCAATGCGCCACCCGTCGCGGGCGAGAAACTCCATGATGACGTTCTCGATCAGTCGCACTTTCGTGGTCACGGATAGAACTCCTTTGCCTTGACCTTGCCCTCGGTCGCTCGCTCGAGACTGGCCGGCAGATCATGTGGCGCCCACTGAACGCGGCCAGCGAGCCACCGGCTGATGGTCGCCTGGTTGACGCCGACGGCGCGAGCTGCGGCGGCCTGGCTGCCAAGGATTTCGACGCTTTTGCGGAGCGCTTCAACGAATGGATTTTTGTTCATGGTCGCGAAAGATATGCACGGCCGCATGAGGTCGTCAATCCCTGTCCGCGAAAATAATCATGCGCGCCTGCATCATTTTTCGGTTGCCAAGCATCATGCGCGCGTGCATATTGGCGTCACCAGCAAGGGAGACCCGACATGGCCAACCGATACATAGCCCGAGTTCAGATTGGCCGGAAGGTTGTCACAACTGCTGAATTCGACACGCGCGAGGACGCTGCGAAGGAAGCGTTCCGCATCAATCCGAAGGCGAAAAGCGTAGCAACCGGATACGGCTACAATGGCAGCTTTGATATTCGGTTTCATCGCCCCGCCGACATTCTGGCTCAGTAGGGAGACCACCCGATGACCGCACTCCGCATTTCCCGCCAACTCCCGTCGCACGCGCGGACGTGGCTGGCGTACATCGACGCCGCGATGATCGAGCGCGTTGGCGATGACGCCGCGAACCGCGCCGCCGAGGCTCGCCGGTCCATCGTCGCGAACAATGGCCGCGACGGAAACGTGCATTATTTTCTCGGGCTGTATGCCGAGATGGTGGACCCCGACCGCGATGGGCGCAGCGTCATTCAGCCGGTGAGCACATGAGCGCGACCAAATTCACGCCGGGGCCGTGGCACCCAAAGGCAGCCAAGCACTCGACAGACGGCGAGATAGATTGGGGAGTTGGCGCTGATATCGACGGCCAGCGATATTGCATTGCCGAGGCTTTCGGCCGCGTCGCCTACACGACCAAGACACCGGCTGAAGCCAACGCCCGCCTAATCGCCGCCGCGCCCGATCTGTATGAGGCGCTTCGGGCGGTGCTCGACTTGGACAACAGGCAAACCACAAGTCTGCTCACAAGTCTGCCGCTTGAAATGATCAGTCGCATTCGCGCCGCTCTCGCCAAAGCCGAGGGCCGCACATGACCCGACCCTGCTTCGTTCCCTGCCCGGCATGCGGCGGCGAGGGCCTGATCGTCTGCGAGACGGGCATTGACCGCACGACAGGGGCGCTGATGGAGCGGTTCGAGCGCTGCGACTACTGCGACGGTCGTGGCGAAATTGAGGAGACGGCGCAGCCGATCGACTGCGCCGACATTGATGGGATGATCTGGCCGATGGAGTGTCTGACATGCGACTGACCCGCATGCACATCATCCTTGCCGCCGTTCTTGCGGCCGAGATTGTCGCCGCGTCGGCTCACGACGCGCCGAGCACGTCCGCGAAGCCGCGACACGCGAGCATGTACGATTGCGTCGTCCGCGTCGGCGACAACTGGCTGCCGTGCCGGGAGTTCCCGTGGCTGTCGAGGCGGGCATGACCCTACCGCCCGACAGCATTGAAACTGTAACAATGTCGCCAAAGAGATATTGGACGCACACGATCCAAGGATATGTGCGTCCATAGGAGGGACGCTTCTTTTGGTGAGCATCGTTGGCACCAGCCACGGATGGGATGACGCTCACCTCAAGCTCAACGCATCAATCGACGAAATCCGCAGCAAGCTCGCAGATTACTTTGCCCACGGGAGGGGCACGCCATGACCATCCTCGTCGCCTACCGCCATCGCGGCTGCCCCATGTGGACGCATCATTTCCGCGTCCGCGCGCTCGACTGGCGGGCGTTCTATCGACACGTCCGCACATGCCGGCAGACGATGGATTACGCCATCGTTCGGCGCGGCGAATATCGAGAGGTACTATAAATGGCATGCAAGAAGAAGACCGAGACCGTTGCCGAGGCCGCGCCGGCTCAGCCCGCGATCCTCGCAATCAAGGGCTTTGGGCCGGACTGGACCTGTCGCGGGTTCCAGTTCGAGATCGGCAAGACCTATCGCCACGAAGGCAAGGTCGCCGCCTGCGAATCCGGCTTCCACTCGATCGAAGGCCACCCGCTTGAGGTCTTCGACTACTACGCCCCCGGCCTGAGCCGCTACGCCGAGGTTGAGGCCTCGGGAGAGATCGCGCGGCATAACGGCGACAGCAAGATTGCCAGCGCTCAGATCACCATCAAGGCCGAGCTACACATTCCCGAGATCGTAGCGCGAGCCGTGAAGTGGGTGTTCGATCGCGCTCTGCCGACAGAGGGATCCAGCGCGACGGGCGACCAGGGAGCGGCCAGCGCGACGGGCGTCCGTGGAGCGGCCAGCGCGACGGGCTACCAGGGAGCGGCCAGCGCGACGGGCTACCAGGGAGCGGCCAGCGCGACGGGCGACCAGGGAGCGGCCAGCGCGACGGGCGACCGGGGAGCGGCCAGCGCGACGGGCGACCAGGGAGCGGCCAGCGCGACGGGCGACCAGGGAGCGGCCAGCGCGACGGGCGACCGGGGAGCGGCCAGCGCGACGGGCGACCAGGGAGCGGCCAGCGCGACGGGCGTCCGTGGAGCGGCCAGCGCGACGG
>Ga0265334_10000110_pt1 | contig 54049 bp, 52 predicted proteins | sample 42023metaG_FD_192442 | JGI IMG/M metagenome (GOLD analysis project Ga0265334, IMG submission 192442) | Rhizosphere microbial communities from Carex aquatilis grown in University of Washington, Seatle, WA, United States - 4-20-23 metaG | ecosystem: Host-associated > Plants > Roots > Rhizosphere...
GCCTCGGTATCGGCCGTGCCGGTCATGCCGGCGAGCTTCTTGTACAGCCGGAAGTAGTTCTGGAAGGTGATCGAGGCGACCGTCTGGTTCTCCTCGCGCACCCGTACTCCTTCCTTCGCCTCGACCGCCTGGTGCAGCCCGTCCGACCAGCGCCGCCCGGGCATCGTGCGGCCCGTGAATTCATCGACGATGATGACCTCGCCGCCGCGCACGATGTACTCGACATCGCGCTTGTAGAGCGCATGCGCGCGCAACGCCGCGTTGAGGTGGTGCATCAGCCGGATGTTGGCGGTGTCATACAGGCTCTCGCCTTCGCGCATCAGTCCGGCCTCGAGCATCAGCCGCTCGACGTGTTCGTGGCCGGCCTCGGTCAGGTGCACCTGGCGCCCCTTCTCGTCGACCGAGTAGTCGCCAGGGCCGTCCTCGATCTGCTGTCGCGACAGGCGCGGCACGAGCGTGTTGATGCTGAGGTAGATCTCGGTACTTTCCTCCGCGGGGCCGGAGATGATCAGCGGCGTACGTGCCTCGTCGATCAGGATCGAGTCGACCTCGTCCACGATCGCGAACGCGAGGCCGCGCTGCACGCGGTCCTCGAGCCGGAAGGCGAGGTTGTCGCGCAGGTAGTCGAAGCCGAATTCATTGTTGGTGCCGTAGGTGATGTCGCAGGCGTACGCGGCACGCTTCTCGGTCGAATCCTGCCCGTTGCGGATCACACCGACGCTCATGTCGAGGAAGCGGTAGACCGGGCCCATCCAGTCCGCGTCGCGCTGCGCGAGGTATTCGTTGACGGTGACCACGTGCACGCCGAGCCCGGTCAGCGCGTTCACGTAGGCCGGCAGCGTCGACATCAGGGTCTTGCCCTCGCCGGTGCGCATCTCGGCGATCTTGCCTTCGTGCAGCACCGCTCCACCGATCAGCTGCACGTCGAAATGGCGCAGCCGAAGTGTGCGTCGCGCCGCCTCACGGACCACCGCGAAGGCCTCGGGCAGCAGCTGTTCGAGCCGCGTACCGTCCTTCAGGCGTGCGCGAAACTGCGAGGTCCTGGCGCGCAGCGCCTCGTCGGACAATCCCTGCAGCGCCGCTTCGTGGCCGGCAGCCTCCCGCACGAGCCGGCTGTAGTTCCTGATCAACCGCTCATTGCGGCTGCCAAATACGCGAGTCAGCGCCTTGAGCACGACCTGTCCTTTGAAAAAGTGTTCCGCATCAGCGACTTGAACGCATCAGAGGCGCCGCGGTGGGGTATTGTAAAGGTAGACCGGGCGGCGAAGTAGTCGTTCGCCGCTGATCGAGGGACAGCGCCGCTGCAGGCGACCGTCCGCGCAGGCAGTCCGTGCGAAGTGAAGTCTAGTGGCCGACGTAGGCCATCGGATCGATCTGACGGCCTTCCCGGAGCACCTCGAAGTGCACATGCGGGCCAGTGGAATGACCAGTCGAGCCCACGATCGCCAGCGCCTGGCCGCGCTCGACCTCCTCGCCTACGCTGACCAGCACCTGCTCGTTGTGCGCATAACGCGTGAGGTAGCCGTTGCCGTGGTTGATCTCGACCAGGTTGCCATAGCCCTCGCGCGGACCGGCAAAAGTGACGATGCCGGCTGCCACTGCCAGCACGTCGGCTCCGGCGTCACTGGCAAAATCGACCCCCTTGTGGAAGGCGTCCTCGCCGTTGAACGGATCGATGCGCTCGCCGAAATACGAGGAGATGTAGCCGTCGCGGACCGGGCGGCCTGAAGGCTTGATGTCGGCGGACAGTTCGCGGCCGGCAATCACACCCTCGAGCGAGGAAAGCTGAGCGCTTCGCACCTCGACCCGGCGTGCCAGATCATCGATCATCGCCGTCAGGTCCGGAACCTGCGGCTGGCGTCCGACGCTGTCGGAATCCGATCCGCCCTCGGGCGGATCGCTGTCGAAATCGAACTCGCGGCTATTGATGTTCGCCATCTGCGTGAGCTGCTTGCCGAGCGCGTTCAGCCGGATCACGTTCGCATTGATTGCGCCGAGGCGCACCGCGAGCGCGTCGACCCGGTCCTGGAGCTGGGATCGCAACGCAGCAACCTGCTCCTGCTCGGCCAGCAGAGCGAGGCCGGGATTGAGAAGGGCCACGCGCGCCATGCTGCGCTGCCCCAGCTGCAGCCCGAGCGCCAGCGCGCTTGCCAGCAGCCCGAGCGCCAGAATGCTGATGATCGTCAGCGTCACCGGGTGGGACAGGTTCAGGTGGCGGGCACGTCCGCGCCGCCGCGAGAAGAATATGACGTTCATAGCTGTCGCTCCGCCCTTACGGGGATCGAGCCGGCGCGCCGGCACGGCAATCTTGCGTTGGACCTGTCTTCCGGCGACTGTAGTGAAGGCTGAGCTACAGTGCGGACCGTCCGCAAGCGGTCCGGTGGCTCTTCCTTCCCGACCTGAGCCTCGTTTGCCCTCGATCGGTGCGAATGACTATGCACAAGAAGCCCCGGCATGACAAGAAGAGTGGCGCACGAAACGCCGACGATGGCGTGACGCAGTCGAATAAAACACTGAAAATCAATGATTTATTGTCAAAGCGGCCGGTACTCGCGCGTCTGACCGCGGCAATCCCGGCACAGCAGGCCTGGGTCGAGTGGTTGCGTGCCGAACTGCCGGCCGAATTGGCCGAACACGTCGTGAACGTGGTGCCGCGTCGCGCCGCCACGGCCGGCGACGCAACCGAGCTGGTGATTTTCGCGGACTCGGCCGCCTGGGGCACGCGCCTGCGCTATGCGCTCTCCGCGCTCGACGGGCGGATCCGTAGCCGTGATGCCGCCGTCGCGGGCTGGCTGGTCAGGATCGCGCCGGGGACACGCCAGGCTGCCGGGACTTGAGGCGCCAGACGCTCAGGATGCCAGGGCGGTGCTCGGTGCCGAATAGGCGGGCACGTAAGAGATCGGCGCCTGGTCGGAGCGCTCGAACACGACCTCTTCCCACGCCGTTGGATCGCGCAGCAGCGCCCGCAGCAGCGCATTGTTGAGCCCGTGGCCGGATTTGTGGCCGCTGAACTCGCCGATCAGGCTATGGCCCAGCAGGTAGAGGTCGCCGATCGCGTCGAGGATCTTGTGTTTGACGAACTCGTCCTCGTAGCGCAGACCGTCCTCGTTCATGACGCCGGTTTCGTCCAGCACGATCGCATTGTCGAGGGTTCCGCCCAGGGCGAGATTGTGCTTGCGCAGCGTCTCAATGTCGCGCATGAAACCAAAGGTGCGAGCCCGGCTGATCTCCTTCAGGAATGAGGTGGTCGAGAAATCCATGGACGCGCGCTGCAGCCGCCGTTTGAAAATCGGGTGGTCGAATTCGATCTCGAAATTGACCTTGAATCCCTCGAACGGATCGAAGCGCGCCCACTTGTCGCCGTCGGCGACAGCCACCGACCGGCGCACACGGATGAAGCGCTTCGGTGCCAGCTGTTCCTCGATGCCGGCGGACTGCAGCAGGAACACGAATGGCCCGGCACTGCCGTCCATGATCGGCACTTCCCCCGCGCTGACCTCGACGCAGGCATTGTCGATGCCGAGCCCGGCGAAGGCCGACAGCAGGTGTTCAACGGTCGATATGCGCGCCGCACCATTGACCAGGGTCGTGCCGAGTGTGGTCTCACCGACGTTCTCGGCACGCGCCGGGATGTCCACCGGCTCGTGCAGGTCCACACGACGGAAGCAGATGCCGGTGTCGACGGCTGCAGGCCGGACCGTCATCATGATCTGCTTGCCGGTATGCAGACCGACGCCCGTGGCCCGAATGGAGTTTCGCAGTGTTCGCTGGCCGACCATGGTGGGGGGTCTACAACCTCGCAGTTGCCGAGTCCGCGTAACCTAACACAGCGGCGACGGCTGGAGCCAACGGCCGCCACCTTCCTTCCGTCCGTCCGTCGATCCGTCCATCAATCGGCCTGGCGCCGCAGGAATGCCGGGATGTCCAGCAGATCCTCCGGTTCAGGCTCGGCACGAATGCCGTCCCCTACCGCGCGCTGGCGCACGATGGTCGGTCGATCGAGATTGCTGTAGTCGACCGGCCCGCGCTGCGGCTTCGGCAGCCGTGCGCCCTCGCGCGCGATCGCCTCCTCGCGCGCGGGCAGAGCGCCGCGTACCGTTGCGGCCGAGCGCGGGTACTCGAGGCGCGCGGCATGCGCCGCGACCGCAGCAGCCGTTGCACCTAAGCCCGTGGCCACCACCGTCACCCGGATCTGGTTGCTCATCTCCGGATCGATGACCGTACCCACCACCACGGTGGCATCCTCGGAGGCGTACTCCTTGACGATATTGCCGATCTCCTCGAATTCGCCGATCGAGAGGTCCAATCCCGCCGTCACGTTCACGAGGATGCCGTGTGCGCCGGCGAGGTTGATGTCCTCGAGCAGCGGCGAGGACACCGCGGCCTGCGCGGCCTGGCGTGCACGCGCCTCGCCGCTGGCGACGCCACTTCCCATCATCGCCATGCCGGTCTCGCTCATGACGGTACGCACGTCGGCGAAGTCGACGTTGATCAGTCCCGGCCGAGTGATCAGCTCGGCGATTCCCTGTACCGCGCCCTGCAGCACCTGGTTCGCTTCGCGGAACGCATCGAGCAGCGTAGTCGCCGGACCCAGCACCGTGAGCAGCTTCTGGTTCGGTATCGTGATCAGCGAATCCACGTTCTTGGTCAGCTCGGCGATGCCGTGCTCCGCGACCATCGAGCGCTTGTTGCCCTCCATCTGGAACGGCTTGGTTACGACTGCGACGGTCAGGATGCCGAGCTCGCGCGCGATCTGCGCGACCACAGGGGCCGCACCGGTGCCGGTGCCGCCCCCCATGCCGGCGGTGATGAACAGCATGTCGCAGCCCTCGATCAGCTCGATGATGCGGTCACGGTCCTCCACTGCGGCCTGCCGGCCGATCTCGGGGTCGGCCCCGGCGCCCAGTCCCTTGGTGATGTTGCAGCCGATCTGCAGCGAGGTCTTGATCTTCGAGGCCTTGAGGGCCTGCGCATCGGTGTTGATGCAGATGAAGTCCACGCCCTCGATTCCGGCCGACACCATGTGCGAGACCGCGTTGCCGCCGCCGCCTCCCACGCCGATCACCTTGATTACAGCGCTCTGGCTGTATGCATCCATCAGTTCAAACATAGTGGTCAGCTCCTTGCAGTGATCCTGTAATGCGAATGCGTCGCTCAAAAATTGCCCTTGAACCAGCTCTTCATGCGCTCGAAGACGTCGCCGGCGTGTCCGCCGCGGGCCGCCCCGCGGGCGCCGGCCGCGGCGTTCTCGCGCGCGTAGATCAGCAGCCCGACGCCGGTGGAATAGATGGGATTGCGCACCACGTCCGCGAGGCCGCGGACCTGGGCCGGCAGCCCGAGCCGCACCGGCACGTGGAAGATCTCCTCGGCCAGTTCGATGGCGCCCTCCATGCGGGAACTGCCGCCGGTGAGCACGACGCCGGCGGCGATGACTTCCTCGAGACCGCTGCGTCGCAGCTCCTCGCGAATCAGGTTGAACAGCTCCTCGTAGCGCGGTTCGACCACCTCGGCGAGCGTCTGGCGCGCGAGCCGGCGCGCCGGGCGGTCCCCGACGCTCGGCACTTCTATGCTCTCATCCGGATTGGCGAGCTGAGCCAGCGCGCAGGCGTAGCGCAGCTTGATGTCCTCGGCGTACTGCGTCGGCGTGCGCATCGAGACCGCAATGTCGTTGGTGACCTGATCGCCGGCGATCGGGATCACCGCGGTGTGGCGGATCGCGCCGGCGGCAAACACCGCGATATCGGTCGTGCCCCCGCCAATGTCCACGAGGCACACGCCGAGCTCCTTCTCATCATCCGTCAGCACCGCGAAGCTCGAGGCGAGCTGCTCGAGCACGACGTCCTCGACCACCAGGCCGCAGCGCTGCACGCACTTGACGATGTTCTGAGCCGCGCTCTCGGCGCCGGTCACGATGTGCACCTTGGCCTCGAGCCGCACGCCCGACATGCCGATCGGATCGCGGATGCCTTCCTGCCCGTCGATGATGAATTCCTGCGGCAGCACGTGCAGGATGCGCTGATCCGCGGGGATTGCGACCGCCTTGGCGGCGTCGATCACGTGCTCGACATCCCCGTGCGTGACCTCGCGGTCGCGGATCGCCACCACGCCGTGTGAGTTCAGGCTGCGCACGTGGCTGCCGGCGATTCCGGCATAGACGGCGTTGATCTCGCAGTCCGCCATCAGCTCGGCTTCCTCCACCGCGCGTGCGATCGACTGCACGGTCGACTCGATGTTGACCACGACCCCCTTCTTCAGGCCGCGCGAGGGCTGGCTGCCGAGCCCGATCAGCTCAATGGCGCCGTCGGCAGTTATCTCCGCGACCAGCGCCAGCACCTTCGAGGTGCCGATATCGAGGCCGACGATCACGTCCTTGCCGGCGCGCTTAGCCATTGCTGCGTACTCCGGGCGGCGTCGTGAGATGGGTCGCGCCGCCTTTCCACCCGACCGCGAACCCGTTGCCGTAGCGCATGTCGACGTAGGCGATGTCGGCCGCACGCTGGCTCACGAGTCGCGCCGCGGCGCGCACGAAGCGCTCGAAGCGCTGGTCCACCTGCGCGCGCCCGAGGCGCACCACGACTCCGTCATCGAGCGTGAACTCGAATGCGCCGCGAGCATCGAGCGCGAGCGTGACCAGTCGGAGCCCCGATTCCGTGAGCTGACCGGACACCGCAAGGAAGCGCGCAGTGACCTCCGCTTCGGTGCCATCGGGACCGGAAAGCTGCGGCAGCTCGGGTGGCACGAATCGCGCCTCGCTCAGGAACAGCTCGCCGCGTGCGTTGACGAGTCCGGCCCCGTTCCAGCGCGCCACCGCCGTCTGCTCGATGAGTTCGACCCGCAGTCCGCGCGGCCAGCTGCGCTGCACCGCTGCGCTCTCGACCCACGGCAGCGAGCGCACCGCGGCGCCGATCTCCGCCAGGTTCACGGTCACGAGACCGACGCCGGCGAGATGTCCGCGCACGACCTTCTCCACGTCCAGCGCCGATACCCGCTGCAGCGGGCCGGTCACGATGACGCGCTGGATAGGCTGGTTGAGCAGCAGCCCGAGACCGGCGGCCATCAGCGCGACTACCGCAATGCCGGCGGCGCTCAACCCTATGCGTGACCAGTCGAGCTTCGGCCAGCGCCAGCGGCGTGGGGCCGCAGCGGCGCGGCGACTATTGCGTCGGCGCTTCAGCACGGAGCCTCCGGCGCGCCAGTGCGGCTGCGGCACAGACTGGTCTCGAGCACGCGCCAGACCAGCTCCTCGAAATCGAGGCCGCTCGCGCGCGCGGCCATCGGCACGAGGCTGTGGGAGGTCATGCCGGGCACGGTGTTGATCTCGAGCAGCAGCGGCCGGCCAGTCCGGTCCATCATGAAATCCGCGCGCCCCCACCCGTCCGCACCGCAGGTGTCGAAGGCCGCCAGCGCGAGGCTCGCCAGGTGGGCCTCGGCTTCGGGCCCAAGTCCCGACGGACAGAAGTAGCGGGTGTCCTCGCGCAGGTACTTGGCCTCGTAATCGTAGAAGGCGCGCGGCGTCTCGATCCGGATGCTGGGCAGCGCCGCGCCCTGCAGGATTGCAACCGTGTACTCGGCGCCGGTGATCCACGGCTCCGCGAACACCACCGGGTCGAAGCGCCGCGCCACTTCCCACGCTGCGCGCAGCTGCCCGGCCTGCTCGACCCGCGCCATCCCGACACTCGAGCCCTGCGATCCCGGCTTGACGATCAGCGGCAGCCCCAGCTGCTCGAGCGCCAGTTCCAGATCTGCGCTCTCGCGCAGCACGACGAAATCCGCGGTCGGCACGCCGACCGCCTGCGCCAGTCGCTTGGTGCGCAGCTTGTCCATCCCGATCGCCGAGCCCAGCACGCCGCTGCCGGTGTACGGAATGCCGAGGAACTCGAGCGCACCCTGCACGGTGCCGTCCTCTCCGCCCGGGCCGTGCAGCGCGATCCAGACGCGCTCGATGCGCTCCGACAGCAGATCAGCTAGCGGCTGCGTGCCCGGGTCAAACAGCTGCGCCGCGACTCCGCGCCGCTGCAGCGCCGCGTGCACCGCGGTGCCAGTCAACAGCGAGATCTCGCGCTCGCTCGAGCTGCCGCCATACAGCACCGCGACCCGACCGAACTGTTCCGGCGCCGACACGCGGCGCATGAGCGTGACATCGTACCGCAGACGCATCAGCCGCCGCTCCCCGCGCGCGCCAGCCCGGCCGGCGCGGATTCGCCGATGATCCGCACCTCGGGCTCGAGCACGACGCCCTGCAGGCGCTGCACGGTCGCCTGCACGTGCAGCACCAGGCCCTCGAGGTCACTCGCGCTCGCCTGGCCCTCGTTGATGATGAAGTTCGCGTGCTTCTCGGACACGACTGCGCCTCCGATGCGATGGCCCTTGAGTCCGGCGGCCTCGATCAGGCGCGCCGCGTGATCGCCCGGCGGGTTCTTGAACACCGAGCCGCAGCTCCATTCGCCGAGCGGCTGCGTCTGCGCCCGCCGTTCGGCGAGCGCACGCAGGCTCTCCGCCTGCTCAAGCCCGCGTGGCTCGAATTGCAGCTCCGCGGCGATGAACCATTCCGGCGCCGAGGCGTCCGCCGGCGCGCCAACCTGCCGGTAGGCCACCGTATACTCGCGCGCCTCGCGCGTGCGCCGCCGGCCGCGCCGGTCGATCGTCTCCACGCGGACGACGTGGTTCCAGATCTCTTCGCCGAACGCGCCGGCGTTCATCGCGAGTGCTCCGCCCAGGGTTCCCGGGATGCCACCGAAGAATTCTCCCTGGGCGAGGCCCCAGTTCGCGCATGCGCGCGCGATACGCGCACAGGGCACGCTGGCCTCGCAATAGATGCGCGTCTGCGCCCGGCGGTCGATGCGCGTGAAGGCGCCAGGCGTCCCGATCACGACACCACGGATGCCGCCCTCCCGCACCAGCAGATTGCTGCCGAGCCCGACCCAGTACACCGGCACCTCAGGCGGCAGCGCACGCAGGAACGAGGCCAGATCGGCCACGTCGTGCGGCGTGAAGTACGCGTCCGCCGGGCCGCCGGCACGCCACGAGCTGTGCGCCGACATCGGCTCATCGAAGCGCACCCGCGCGTGGAACTCGGGGGGGATCTGCGCCCTCAAGGGACGGTCTCCGCCAGTTGTGCCGCCAGCTGCTGCGCGATCGCGCCGATGTGGCCGGCGCCCATCGTGACCACGACGTCTCCGTCCTGCAGTACTCCGCGTAGCGCGCCGGCGATCTGCCCGACGCGTTCGAGGAACACGGGCTCGACCCCGCCACGGCTGCGCACCGCGCGGCAGATCGCGCGCCCGTCGGCCCCCTTGATGCGCGCTTCGCCGGCCGCGTAGACCTCGGTCACGAACAGCACCTCGACCTCGCTCAGCACGCGGGCGAAGTCGTCGAGCAGGTCGCGCGTGCGGCTGTAGCGGTGCGGCTGGAATACCAGCACCAGGCGTCGCCCGGGCCACGCCTGGCGCAGCGCCTCGAGCGTCGCGGCGATCTCGGTCGGGTGATGTCCATAGTCATCGACGATGCTGACGCTGCCCTGCGCGAGCCGCGCATCGCCCATGTACTGCATGCGCCGCTCTATGCCCTGGAAGCCGGCGAGCGCACGGCCGATCGCCTCGTCCGGCACGCCCAGCTCGCTCGCCACCGCAATCGCGGCCAGCGCATTGCGCACATTGTGGGTGCCAGGCAGGTTGAGCATGACCGCCAGCGGCTGCGCGCGACCGGGGCGCGTGACCTGGAAGCGGGTACCGGCGCGCGTGCGATCCAGCTCGTGGGCGCGCACGTCGGCACCCGGGCGCAGGCCATAGGTCAGCAGCGGCCGACCGACGCGCGCGAGGATGCCCTGCACGTGCTCGTCATCGGCGCACAGCACCGCCAGTCCGTAGAACGGCAGGTTGTGCAGGAATTCGACGAAACTCTGCTCGAGCTTCGCGAAGTCGCCGCCGTGGGTGCCGAGGTGGTCGTTATCGATATTCGTGACCACCGCGATCACCGGCTGCAGGTGCATGAAGGACGCATCGCTCTCGTCGGCCTCCGCGACCAGGTAACGTCCGGCGCCGAGCCGCGCATTGGTGCCCGCGCTCTTGAGCAGGCCCCCGATCACGAAGGTCGGATCCTCTCCGCCCTCGGCCAGCACGCTCGCGATCAGGCTCGTGGTCGTGGTCTTGCCGTGCGTGCCCGCGACGGCGATCGATTCGCGGAAGCGCATCAGCTCGCCCAGCATCTCCGCGCGCGGCACGACCGGGACGCGCCGCGCGAGCGCCTCCTGCACCTCCGGATTGTCCGGCGCGACCGCGCTCGAGACCACGATCACGTCCGCATGCGCGACCTGTTCGGCGCGGTGACCGATGTGGATCACGGCACCGAGCCGTGCGAGCCGTTCGGTAACCGGATTGGACTTCAGGTCGGAGCCGGACACCCGGTAGCCGAGATTCAGCAGCACTTCGGCGATGCCGCCCATGCCGCTGCCGCCGACACCGACGAAGTGGATGCTCTCGATGCGGCGCATGCGCGCGTTGACGGGCAACGCGCGGCTCATGCGGCGGCTCCGAGACGCGACGCCCGCAGCAGCGCTACGCAGGCATCCGCCAGCTCCTGCGCGGCATGCGGACGGGCGAGCGCGCGAGCGCGCTCGGCCATCGCGAACAGCGGGCCGCGGCCGCGACACAGGGGCCTGAGCTCCTGCGCGAGTCGCTCGACGCTCAGTTCGCGGTCGGCGATCATGACTGCCGCGCCCTCGCGCACCAGGTACGCGGCGTTGCGCGTCTGGTGATCGTCCGTGGCGGCCGGAAACGGCACCAGCACCGAACCGACGCCGGCCGCAGCGAGTTCCGAGATCGTCAGCGCACCGGCGCGGCAGATCACGAGATCCGCCCACGAGTAGGCCTCGGCCATGTCCTCGATGAATGCATCGAGCCGCACGCGCACGCCGGCCTCGGCGTAGTAGCGCCGTGCCGGGTCGAGCCAGCGCTCGCCCGACTGGTGGCGCACCTCGAGCGGCACCTCGGCCGCGAGGCGCGCGAGTGCGAACGGGACGATGGCGTTCAGGTGGGCCGCCCCCTGGCTGCCGCCCAGCACCAGCACGCGCAGCGCGCCCTGGCGGTCCTTGAGTCGCTGCGCGGGCGGAGCGAGCTGCGCAATCTCGCGCCGCACCGGGTTGCCGACCACCTGCGCGTGCACGCGAGGCGCGAAGCTGCCCGGAAAGGCGGTGAGCACGCGGCGCGCGAGACGCGCCAGGCAGCGGTTGGTCAGGCCCGCGACCGCGTTCTGCTCGTGCACCACGAGCGGCCGGCGCAGCAGCCAGGCGGCCAGGCCCCCGGGGCCGGCGACGAATCCCCCAAAGGCGACGACGAGCGCAGGCCGCTGCCGGCGCATGACCAGCAGCGCCTGCGCCAGCGCGCGCGCGAGTCGCAGCGGCGCCATCAGCCAGACCAGCACCCCCTTGCCGCGCAGGCCCCCGATGTCGAGCCATTCGACGGGTATCTGCTCGGCCGGCACGATTCGCGCCTCGAGCCCGCGGCGGGTGCCGAGCCACACCACCTGCCAGGAACGCTCGCGCAGCTCGCGCGCCAGCGCGAGCGCGGGGAACACATGGCCGCCGGTACCGCCGGCCATGATCAGCGCCCGCGGCGCCGCAGTCGGGGGGCGCGCGCTCATGCGCGGCCCTCGCGCGTTGCGCGACGCACGCCGTGCGTGGTCTCGTAATGCACGCGCAGCACGATGCCGAGCCAGGCCATCGTCGTGATCAGGCTGCTGCGTCCGTAGCTCATGAGCGGCAGCGTCAAACCCTTGGTCGGGAGCACGCCCATGTTCACGCCGATGTTCACGAACGCCTGCGCACCCAGCCACAATCCAAACCCCGCGGCCAGGTAGCACGGGAACTTCAGTCCCGCCTCGTAGGCGCGGCGCGCGATCAGCAGCGCACGCCACGCGAGTGCGACGAACAGCGCGAGCGTGATCGCGACCCCCACCAGACCGAGTTCCTCCGCCAGCACTGCGAACAGGAAGTCCGTATGCGCCTCGGGCAGGTAGAACAGCTTCTGCACGCTCGCGCCCAGTCCGACGCCGAACCAGGCGCCGCGGCCGATCGCGATCAGCGACTGGGTGAGCTGGAAGCCAGTGTGATACGGGTCGGCCCACGGATCGAGGAACGCCGTCAGGCGGCGCATGCGGTAATCCGAGAACAGCACCAGCAGCGCCATCGAGCCGCCGGCCGCCAGCAGCATCGCGAGCACCCAGCGCAGCCGCGCTCCCGCCAGGAACAGCACGCCGAAGCCGGTCAGGAACAGCACGCTGGCCGCGCCGAAGTCCGGCTCGAGCAGCAGCAGCAGCGCGATCACCGCCAGCAGTCCGAGCGGTCGCGCGAGTCCACCGAAGCCGCTGCGCAGCGCTTCCTCGTACCGCACCGCGTAGCTCGCCAGGTAGATCAGCGTCAGCACGCGCGCGGCTTCGGAGGCCTGGAAGTTCAGGCCCGCGATGCGCAGCCAGCGTCGGCTGCCATTCACGAGATGTCCGAGCCCCGGCACGAACAGGGCCAGCAGCAGCGCGATGGCGACCCATAGCAGCGGCACAGCCGCCTGCTCGAGCCGCCGGGTCGGCAGCGCAAAACTCGCCGCCGCGGCGATCAGCCCGAGCAGCACCAGCACCAGCTGGCGCTCCAGATAGGCGAACGGATCGCCGTCGCGACCGGCAATCGTGATCGAGGCCGAGGTGACCATGATCAGTCCGAGCAGCACGATCGAGAGTGTCAACACCACCGTGGGCACGTCGAGCGCCGGCGGGCGCGTGCGCGCTTCGGGTGCGCCATCGAGGGTCGCCGCCGAGCTCATGCGACCAGCCTCTGCACGGCCTCGGCAAACACGCTGCCGCGGTGCGCATAGTTGCGGAACATGTCGAGACTGGCGCAGGCGGGAGAGAGCAGCACGGTCTCGCCCGGTCGGGCACGCTGCGCCGCGCGCTGCACCGCCTCCTCGAGGCTGCCGGCATGCTCGCACTCGCAGATGCCCGCGAGCGCATGCGCGATCACGTCCGCGTCGCGGCCGATCAGTGCGGCGTAGCGCACCTTGCCGTCGAACGCCGCGCGCAGCGGCCGGAAGTCCTGGCCCTTGCCCTCGCCGCCGAGGATCAGCAGCAGTGGCCCGGGCAACCCGGACACGGCGGCCACGGTCGCCCCGACGTTCGTGCCCTTCGAATCATTGATGAAGCGCACGCCGCGCACCTCGGCGATCCACTGCGTGCGATGCGCGAGGCCCGGAAAGTTGCGCAGCTCCTCGAGCGCCGCGCCGGTCGGCAACGCCAGCGCCTCGGCCAGCGCGAGGGCCGCGAGGGCATTGGCGGCGTTGTGCGCACCGGAGATCCGCAATTGCGCGAGCGGCAGCAGCGGCTCGCCGCGCCGCACCAGCCAGGCGCCGCCACCAACCGCCTGCAGCGTGTAGTCCGCGCGGGCGCCGGCGCGCAGCGAGAAGCTCAAGCTCGGCTGTGCCTCCCGGACCATGGCGGGAACCCACGGATCGTCGAGGTTGACTACGGCCACTTCGCAGTGGGCGTAGATGCGCGCCTTGGCAGTCGCATAGCTGGCCAGGTCCGGATAGCGGTCCAGGTGGTCGGGCGTCACGTTCAGCACCGCGGCCGCCCTGAGACGCAGCGAGTCCGTGGTTTCGAGCTGGAAGCTCGAGATCTCGAGCACGTACAGCGCGGCGTCCGCAGCCAGCAGCTCGAGTGCCGGGGGGCCGAGGTTGCCCCCGGCGCGCACCGCGACCCCGGCACGCGCGGCGATACCCGCGAGCAGCGTGGTCACGGTGCTCTTGCCGTTGGTGCCGGTGATGCCGGCGACCGGCGCCGTGGCCAGGCGCGCGAACAGTTCGATGTCCCCGACGATCGGCACGCCGCGGGCGCGCGCAGCCTCGAAGAACGGACCGCTGGTCGCGACGCCCGGGGACACGACCACCAGATCGGCATCCGCGAGCAGCGTCGCATCGAGACCGCCGGTACGCACGTCAAGCACTCGGCCGCTCTGCGCGGCCAGTGCGCGCAGCGCCGCGAGTTCCGGCGGCGTGGTGCGCGTATCGGTGATCGCAACCGCGATGCCGCGCGAGAGCAGCAGGCGCGCCACCGACAGCCCGGTGAGGCCGGCGCCGACGACGAGCGCTCGCGCCGGCCCGCCGGCGAGCGCAACTGCGAGCGGATCGGAGCGGGAATGACCGTTCATCGCAGCTTCAGGGTCGAGAGGCCCGCGAGCACGAGCAGGAACGTGATGATCCAGAAGCGCGCGATCACCTTCGGTTCCGCCCAGCCCTTGAGCTCGAAGTGATGGTGGATCGGCGCCATGCGGAAGATCCGGCGGCCGGTAGTCTTGTACGAGGCAACCTGCAGGATCACCGAGGCGGTCTCGAGCACGAAGATGCCGCCCATCACGAGCGCGACGATCTCCTGGCGCACGATGATCGCGACTACGCCGAGCGCGGCGCCGAGCGCGAGTGCGCCGATGTCGCCCATGAAGACCTGGGCCGGATAGGCGTTGAACCACAGGAAGCCAAGGCCGGCGCCGCCGAGCGCGCCGCAGAAGATCAGCAGCTCACCGGCCTGCGGTATGGCGGGAATGTCCAGATAGTGGGCGAAGATCGCGTTGCCGCTGGCGTACGCAAAGATGCCGAGCGCCCCGGCAACCATCGCGGCGGGCATTACCGCCAGTCCGTCCAGCCCGTCGGTCAGGTTTACCGCATTGCTCATGCCGACGATCATCAGATAGGCCAGCGCGATGAAACCGAAGGCTCCGAGCGGCACGCTCACGCCCTTGAAGAACGGCACGAAGAAATCGGTCTCGGCGGGCACCTTCGCGCTCCAGTACAGCAGCGCGGCGGCGCCGAGCCCGAGCACCGACTGCCAGAAGTACTTCCAGCGCGGAATCAGTCCGCGTGAGTTGCCGACCACCAGCTTCAGGTAGTCATCGCAGAATCCGATCGCTCCGAACCCGACCGTCACGCCCAGCGTGATCCAGATGAAGCGGTTGCGCAGGTCGGACCAGAGCAGCGTACTCACGAGGATCGCGACGATGATCAGGGCACCGCCCATCGTCGGGGTCCCGGCCTTGGGCTGGTGCGAACTCGGGCCATCCGCGCGCACGACCTGCCCGATCTGGTGGTAGGACAACCGGGCGATCATCTGCGGACCGACCAGCAGCGCGATGCTCAAGGCGGACATCACCGACAGGATCGCGCGCAGCGTCAGGTAGGAGAACACGTGGAACACTGTGTAGCGCACGGCCAGCAGCTTGGCGATCCAGTACAGCAACGCTCAGGCGCTCCTACGCCGGTCCCGGTGCCACGAGCGCGTCCACGACGCGTTCGAGCCGGTTGCTGCGCGAACCTTTCACCAGCAGGCGCACATCGGCGGTCAGCTCGCCGTCGAGCGCGCGCGCCACCTCCGCGGGGGTATCGAAGCGCCGCGCCCCGGCGCCGAACGCGTCGGCCGCCAGCCCCGCGAGCGGTCCGAACGCATACAGGCGCTCAACGCCGAGCGAGCGCGCGAACTCGCCGATCTCCCTGTGACTCGCGTCGGCGAAGCCACCCAGTTCGGCCATGTCACCGAGCACGAACCAGCGCCGGCCCGGCAGATCGCCGAGCACCTGCAGGCCGGCGCGTACCGAGCTCGGGTTCGCGTTGTACGAGTCGTCGATCAGCCACGCGCCGTGGCGCGTGCGATGCAGCTGCAGCCGACCTTTGACGGCCCGCATCGCCGCGAGCCCCGCCGCGACATCCGGCAGCGTGGCACCGGCGCTCACCGCGGCGGCCGCCGCCGCCAGCGCGTTCTGCACGTTGTGCCGGCCGGCGAGCTGCAGCGTCACCGGCGTCGTGCCCTGCGGACAGATCAGATGGAACCCGGCCCGGAAGCCGTCGGCATGCGCCTCCCAGTGCAGCTCCTCGGCTCGGAAGTCAGCCTCGGGCCGCAGTCCGAACGTCACGGTGGGCGCCGTACTCATCCCCCGCCACAGCGGCGCGAACTCATCGTCCGCATTGATGATCGCCGCGCCATGCGCGGGCAGCCCGGCCACCATTTCGCCTTCGGCTCGCGCGGCACCCTCGAGCGAGCCGAAGCCCTCGAGGTGCTCGGCACCCGCATTGGTGACCAGGCCGATCGACGGCCGCGCGATCTGCACCAGCTGCGCGACGTCGCCGGCCCGGTTCGCGCCCATCTCGATGACCGCACTGCGGTGCGAGTCCCGCAGGCGCAGCAGCGTGATGGGCACGCCCAGGTGATTGTTGAGGTTGCCGCGCGTCGCGAGACACGCGCCGCTGCGCGCAAGGATCGTCGAGAGCATCTCCTTGACGGTGGTCTTGCCGTTGCTGCCCGCGACCCCGATCACGATACCGTGGAAGTCCGCACGCGCGGCGCGCGCGGCGGCACTGAGCGCATGCTCGACGTCGGACACCAGGATCTGCGGCAGCGGCAGCTCGGCGCGATGCGCCACCAGTGCGCCGGCCGCGCCGGCCGCCTGCGCAGCGGGCAGAAAGCTGTGCCCATCGGCGTGCTGACCCTTGAGGGCGACGAACAGATTGCCGGGGGCCAGGCGACGCGTATCGATCGCGACCTCGTCGTACTCCCGGTCCGCACCCTGCAGCTGACCGTGGCAGGCGGCAGCGAAGGCGCTGAGCGTGCGGATCATGCCGCCCCCCGAGCATGGAGCGCCGAGCGCGCCATCGCGGCATCGCTGAACGCCCGCCGCTCGTCACCGACCAGCTGCCATGCCTCGTGTCCCTTGCCAGCCACCAGCACCACGTCGCCGGCACGCGCGCGCGCCAGCGCCCAGTCGATCGCCGCGGCGCGATCGTGCAGGATGCGCGTGCGCCCGGCGGCATCCACGGCGGCGGCGCCCTGCATGATTGCCTGCGCGATGCGCTCCGGATCCTCGTGACGCGGGTTGTCGTCGGTGATCACGATTTCATCGGCACCCAGCGCGGCGATGCGCCCCATCGGCTCGCGCTTGCCGACATCGCGTTCGCCTCCGCACCCGAACACGCAATACAAACGCGCGCGGCAATGGCGCCGCGCCGCCGCCAGCGCCTTGGCGAGCGCATCCGGGGTATGCGCATAGTCGACCAGCACGAGCGGCAGGCTGCCGCCGCCGAGCGGCTGCATGCGCCCGGGCGGGCCAACGCAGCGCGCCAGCGCCGCGCAGGCGGCTTCGAGCGGCACGTTCCAGCCGAGCAGCACAGCCAGCACGCTGAGCAGGTTGTCCGCGTTGAACTCGCCGATCAGCGCGCTCGTCAGTCGTGCCGTGCCGAACGAGCTGTCGATCTGCAGCGTGAGGCCGGCGTCCTGCGACTCGACCGCAGTTGCGTGCACGTAATCGGCTCCGCCGGGAAGCCAGTCCCTGGATGCGCGCGAGGTCAGCACGAGCCGTGTGCGTACCGGGCGGGCCAGGCAGTGCTGCGCCAGCGTGCGGCCGAACGGGTCATCGACGTTGATCACCCGTACCACCAGTGAAGGCCAGTCGAACAGCCTGGCCTTGGTCGCGCCATAGGCGGCCATGTCACCGTGGTAGTCGAGATGATCGCGCGTCAGGTTCGTGAACAGGGCGGTATGGAAGCGCGTCCCGGCACAGCGCTCCTGATCGAGCGCGTGCGAGGAGACTTCCATCGCGACAGCGGTGAACGAGCGCGCGCGCAGTGTGTACAGCAGGCGCTGCAGCTGTATGGCATCTGGTGTGGTCAGCGCAGCAGTGGTCGGCGCAACGGCGCTCGGCGCCGCAGGCCCCGCGAGACCGGCCGCGACGGCGTCGAGCCCGGAGGGTCCGGGTACGCCGGCACCGAGCGTGCCGATGCAGGCAGCCGGGCGCCCGATCAGATTCAGTGCCTGCGCCAGCACCCACGCGCAGGTGGTCTTGCCATTGGTGCCGGTGATGCCTGCCACCGTCAGGCTGGCCGAGGGCGCATCGAAGAACCGGTCGGCGATCGGACCGAGCTGCGCGCTCAAGTCCGGTACTGCGCGCACCAGGATCGAGTCGTCCACGGGCGGCGCTGCGATACCCGGCGCGGGTTCCCACAGAATCGCGCGCGCGCCTGCGGCCGCAGCCGCCGGCGCATACTCGAGCCCGTGATGCGCTCGGCCGCGGCAGGCGAGGAAGGCGGCGCCCGGCCGCACCGCCCGGCTGTCCTGAGTGAGGTCGGAGATCACGACATCGGCCGGCACGTCGATGAGGCCGTCGAGCACGTCCTTGAGCGCTCGCTGGCGGCGCGATGGTTCGGCGTTCATCGTTGCGCCACCTGCTGGCCCTGTACCCAAGGCGTGCCGGTACCGCCGACATCGTCGGGCGCGACCGCCAGCAGCCGCAGCGCGCGTCCGATCACGGCCGAGAACACCGGCGCCGAAACGTCACCGCCCAGGAACTTGCCGGCCGTCGGCTCATCGATCACGACCACCGCGGCGAGGCGTGGACTGCTGGCTGGCGCGAGCCCGGCGAACACCGAGGTATAACGGTCCTTCGAATAAGTGCCGTTGCTCGACTTCCATGCGGTGCCGGTCTTGCCCGCGACCCGATAACCCGGAATGCGCGCACGCACTCCAGTCGCACCTTCCTGGGTCGTTACCGCCTCGAGCAGCGAGATCAGCGAACGGCAGACTCCGGCATCGAGCACGCGCTCACCGGCCGGCGGCGCATCGACACGCACCATCGACAAGGGCAGGCGTTCGCCCAGCGCACCGACGGTCGCGTACGCCTGGGCGAGCTGCAGGGGCGTGACGGAGATTCCATACCCGTGCGACAGCGTCGCGATGGTGATCGCGCGCCAGTGTGAGAAGTTCGAGAACACGCCGGCCGATTCGCCGGGAAAACCGCTGCTCGTGACCTCGCCGAAGCCGAGGCGGCTCAGCGTGCTCCAGATCTGCTGCGGATCGAGCTGCAGCGCGAGTTTTGCCATCCCGACGTTCGAGGATTTCGCCAGCACGGTCGCCAGGTCGATCACCCCGAGGTTGTGTTCGTCGGGGAAGGTCACGGCACCGACCTGGATGAAGCCCGGGCTGGTGTCGATCGTGCTGCCGGCGTTGAAGCGTCCCGATGCAAGTCCGGCCGCGATGATGAACGGCTTGATGCTCGAGCCCGGCTCGAACAGGTCGGTAGCCGCACGGTTGCGGTAGGCGGCCGGAGTCAGCTGCTCGCGATCGTTCGGGTTGTACGCGGGCTGGTTCACCATCGCCAGCACTTCGCCGGTCTGGACGTCGAGCACCACCATCGAACCGGCGCGGGCGCGGTTCTCGAGGATCGCGCTCTTGAGCTCCCGGTAGGCGAGGTACTGGATGCGCAGATCGATGCTTAAGGAAAGGTCGCGGCCCGGTCGCACCGGGCGGATGCTCTCGATGTCCTCGACCTTGCGTCCCTTGCTGTCCTGGATCACGCGCTTGGCGCCGTCCTCGCCACCGAGCCAGTTGTCGAAGGCCAGCTCCGCGCCTTCCTGCCCGACGTCATCGATGCTGGTAAAGCCCAGTACGTGGCCGGTGACCTCCCCGGCGGGGTAGTAGCGGCGGAATTCGCGTGCGAGATAGACCCCTGGCAGGTTCAGAGCCTTGACGCGGCGCGCGTCGGCTGGCTCGAGCCCGCGTACCACGTAGAGGAAGTCGCGATCGCCATTGCTGCTCACGCGGCGCAGCAGCTCCTGCCGGTCCTGTCCCAGCGTGCCGGCCAGATGCGCGAGCGGATCGAGGTCGGCGCCGAGTTCCTTCGGGTTGACCCATACCGAGTCCACCGGGGTACTGACAGCCAGCGGCTCGCCATTGCGGTCGGTGACGCTGCCGCGATGCGCGGGTATCGCCGCGACGCGCGAGAAGCGCTCATCGCCCTGATGCGCGAGGAATCCGTGATCGACGAGCTGCAGGTCGACCGCGCGTCCCATCAATGCTACGGCCGCGGCGAGCAGCACCCCGAACAGCAGCCACAGGCGCAGTGCGAACGAGTACGAAGTCGGGCGCGACGCTCCGGAGCGCACGGGCTCGCTGCGGCGCGCGCTGCGGGCCGGCTTGGGTACGCGCCAGAACCTCATGGTGCGAGGATCTCGATGGCGTGCGGATCGGGGATGCTCATGTGCAGCCGCTCGCTGGCGACACGCTCGACGAAGGCATAGGTCGACCAGGCGCTCTGCTCCAGCTGCAGCCGCCCCCACTCGGCATCGAGTGCGTCGCGATCGCGGCTGAGCCGCTCGAGCTGCACGAACAGCTCGCGCGCGCGGTATTTGCTCCAGATCGCCCCGGCCGCCGAGGCGAGCACCGCACACCAGAGCGCGAGCGTGAGCACCACCAGGCCGCCGCGGCGGATCACGGGCACTTCCCCGCCACCCGCAGCAATGCGCTGCGGGCGCGCGGATTGGCGCGAATCTCCTGCTCACTGGCACGGCGCTTGCGCCCAATGCGCCGCAGCCGCGGCACGGCCTCGGCTGGCAGTGTCGGCAGCCCAAGCAGCGCGGGATCCGGTTCGGAGTGCGCGCGGATAAACTCCTTGACGATGCGGTCTTCCAGCGAATGGAAGCTGATCACCGCCAGCCGCCCCCCCGGGGCGAGCAGCTCGAGTGCCTGCGCGAGCCCGCGCTCGAGCTGGCCGAGTTCGTCGTTGATCCAGATGCGCAGCGCCTGGAACGTGCGCGTCGCCGGATGCTTGGACGGTTCGCGCGTGCGCACCGCGCGCGCGACCAGAGCGCTCAGCGCTGCGGTCGTCAGCAGTGGCCCTGCGGCGCGTGCGCGCACGATGGCGCTGGCGATGCGCCCGGCAAAACGCTCCTCGCCGTAGGTCGCGATCACGTGGCGCATCTCATCGCGGCCCGCTTCGGCGAGCCATGCGGAAAGCGGTTGCCCGCGCGTCGGATCCATGCGCATGTCGAGCGGACCGTCCCTGACGAAACTGAAGCCGCGCGCGGCAGCTTCGAGCTGCGGCGAGGAGACGCCCAGATCGAACAGGATGCCGTCGCAGAACGCGCCAGGCGCCTGCGCGCGCACGAGCGCGGCAAGCTGGCCGAACTCGCCGTGGACCAGGCGCAGTCGCGGCTCCGCGGCAAAGCGTGCATGCCCGGCCTCGATGGCGGCCGGATCGCGATCGAAGGCGAGGACGCGGCCCTCGGGTCCGAGCGCCTCGAGCAGCCGCTGCGTATGCCCGCCGCGACCGAAGGTCGCGTCGACGTAGAGGCCGGCAGGACGCACCGCCAGAGCCTCGAGCACCTCTTCGATAAGCACCGGCGTGTGCTCATCCAACTCCCTTAGCCCCCAAGAACGTGACGCCTGCGCCCGTCAGAGCGAAAGCGAATCCAGTTGGGCCGGCAGCTCGGTGCTCGCAGCTTCGCTCTTGAGCCAGAAGTCGCGTCGCTCCAGCCACCGGGCCTCATCCCACAGTTCGCAGCGATTGCCCTGTCCGATCAGCATCGCGTGACGGCTGAGACCCGCGAATTCACGCAATTCCGGCGGCAGCAGCATCCGGCCATGACCGTCCAGCGCCAGGTCCGTCGCATGGCCGACCATCAGGCGCTGGAGGCGGCGCGACTGGGCGTGCAGGCTCGGCAGCTCCATCAGCTTGCGTTCTACCTGTTCCCAGTCGCCGAGCGGATAGATCAGCAGGCACTCGCCGTCCCGGTCGACCGTCACCACCAGCTGGCCGGTCGAGCGCTCCAATAGCCGCTCGCGGTAGCGCGCCGGGATGACCAGCCGCCCCTTGTCGTCCAATGTGACTTTTGCTGCACCGCGGAACATGCAAATCGAGCCAGTTGGCCCATTTCTTCCCACTTTCGCCCACTTGGCGCCACTATAGAAACGCGGACACGCGCGTGTCAACGTTTGAATGGGAAATTTCTGAAGCGCAGTAGGCACTTACGCTAGGGTGGGACGTCTGGCCGCGACCCCGCGCCCACGATGCGCAATAGGTTTCTTTAGAGATCAGGAACTTGAGCGGGATATCTCGACAAGTGCGGAGAGTCGGCCTGTAAGCCGGGTTCTGTCGAGAACAGTCATTCCTCTGGGACGCCCGTCACCGTGCGCCTCAAGCGGCCTACCCGGAAGCACGCGCGGGCTCGCGCTGCAGCCCCTTGTGGGGGCTGCGACTTCCCTATTTGGCCTTGCTCCAGGTGGGGTTTGCCGTGCCGTCGAATGTTGCCACCGACGCGGTGCGCTCTTACCGCACCGTTTCACCCTTGCCAGCACCGTGACCGGTGCTTCGGCGGTCTGCTCTCTGTTGCACTTTCCGTGGGCTCACGCCCCCCAGGTGTTACCTGGCACCCTGCCCGCCGAGCCCGGACTTTCCTCCACGTTCCCGCGGGCGAAACGCAGCGACTGCCCAGCCGACTCTCCGCGGCTGCACCTTACTGGCTCGTGCCCGGCGACTCAATCGGATTCGCCGGGCTCCGTCGAGGAGGCCGCGGACGGAGCCGCTGCCGCGCGCCGGCTTCGCTGCAGCTGCAGCGCCAGCTCATAGGCCTCGCTGCGGCGCACGCCGGCGAGCTGCGCGGCGATCGCCGCCGCGCGCGACACCGGCAGCTGCGGCAACAACAGCTGCAGCGCGCGGCGCAGCAGCGGTGCGCTGGATGCTGCGGCAGCCGCATCACCCGCGCCCTCGACCAGCAGCGTGATCTCACCGCGCGCGAGGTTGGCGTCCGACTGCGCGAGCGCGCACAGCTCCCCGAGGGATCCGCGGTAGACGCTTTCGTGCAGCTTGGTCAGTTCGCGCGCGATGACCACGGAGCGTCCGGCGCCGAAGGCCGCGGCAAGATCGGCCAGCGTCCCGGCGATTCGATGCGGCGCCTCGAAGAACACCAGCGTGCGCGCCTCGCCGGCGAGACGAGCGAGCACCTCGCGCCGCTCACCAGCGCGGACCGGCAGGAACCCCTCGAACACGAAGCGGTCAGTGGGCAGCCCGGCGACGCTGAGCGCGGCAGTCATCGCGGATGCACCGGGGATCGCGCGCACGGTGATGCCGGCCGCCGCCGCTGCACGGACCAGCGCGAAGCCCGGGTCCGACACCAGCGGCGTACCGGCATCGCTGACCAGCGCGATCACGCTGCCGCAGAGCAGCTGCGCGATCAGGCTCTCGATGCGTTCGGCCTCGTTGTAGTCGTGCAGCGACACCAGCCGGGCCGATACGCCGATTGCGCTGAGCATCTGTCCGGTGTGCCGCGTATCCTCTGCGGCAACGAGATCTGCCTGTGCGAGCGCCTCGCGCGCCCGCGGACTCAGGTCGCCGAGATTGCCGATCGGGGTGCCAACGACATCGAGGCGGCCCTGAGCCACTATAATTCTCCGTTCACCGAGCGCGACCGATGCGCAGGCCTAAAGGTAGCAGGATCCCGTTCATGCAACCGACCGCACCCCTTCGCCCGCCGCTCGACTTGCCTTGCCCGCTGGCCTGCGCCCGGCCTGCCGCACTGGCCGCCTTGTTCGCTCTCGCATTCGCGGCGTGCTCATCGCTACCACCACCGCTGCCAGCGCCCGGTACTCCCAGCTGGCCCGGTGCGGCCGAGCAGCAGGGCGCCGCCGCGGCGGCCCGCCAGGGCGATCATGCCCGAGCGGCGCGCCTGTACGAGCAGGCGGCGGGGTCCCGTACCTTAAGCGAGCGCATCGACCTGGAACTGGTCGCGGCGCACGAATGGATAGCCGCCGGCAGCGCCTCGGACGTGCAGCGCGTACTCGCGGCGTTGCCGGCGGGCTCGACACCGGCCCAGGTCTACGAACGCTCGTTGCTCGAAGCGGAGGCGCCGCTGCTTGGCGGCGGCGTGCAGCTCGCATGGCAGCGCATGGCCGGGCTGGCGGAACCGCCCGCCACGAGCCCTGCCGGCACGGCACAGCGCTATTTCGCGCTGCGAGAGCGGATTGCTGTGGCCGCGGGGCGGCCGGTCGACGCGGTGCGCGCGGAGCTCGCCTCCGAGCGCCTCCCGGGCGCGGCGGGACAGCTGATGGCTCTGCGCACAACGCTGCTCGCAGGCCTGCGCGATCAGCGCGACCGTGGCGTGCGATTCGATGCGCAGTCGATCCAGGACCAGACCGTGCGCGGCTGGCTCGAGCTCGGCGAGATAGCCAATGGCGCACGCGCGCGTTCGCTCGGCAGCGACGCGGCGTTTGCGCGCTGGCGCGAGCGCTTTCCCAACCATCCTGCGTTCGAGATCCTGGCGCAGGCTGAACCGCCGCCACTCACGGCCGGCCTGTCGCATGGCCCGATCGCGCTGCTGTTGCCGCTCGGCGGCCCGGCGGCGGCGCAGTCCGCGACCGTACGGGATGGTTTCCTGAGCGCGTACTACCAGCTGCCAGCCGCGCAGCGGCCGCCGCTGCACCTGTATGACACCAGCGCGATCAGCGTGAGCTCGGCGCTGGCCAGTGCACGCAGCGCGGGCAGCAGCATCATCGTCGGCCCGCTGACCCGAGAAGAGGTCGGCGCGCTCGCCGACGGTGGTGCGCAGCCGGTACCGGTGCTGGCACTCAATTTTCTGCCGGCCGAGCGACCGGCACCGGCGGGCGTGTTCCAGTTCGCGCTCTCGCCGGAGGAGGAGGCACGGCAGGTAGCACGCCGCATCCTGGCCGACGGCCACCACCGCGGCATCGCCGTGATCCCAGCCGGGGACTGGGGCACGCGCGTGCGCGAGGCGTTCACGCGCGAACTGCAGGCGGGCGGCGGCAGCCTGCTCGGGGAGGCCGACTACGATCCGGCGAGCCACGACTACGGAGCGCAGCTGCGCAGCGTGCTGCGAATCGATGACAGCGCGATGCGCCACGACCGTCTGCAGAGTGTGCTCGGCACGCGGCTCAACTTCGAACCGCGCCGCCGTGCCGATATTGAATTTCTGTTCATCGCGCCGGCCACCGCGACCAATGCGCGCCTGATCGAGCCGCAGCTGCGCTATTTCTATGCCGGTGATGTGCCGGGTTACACGCTATCCAATGCGTACGAGCCTGATTCGACCGCCTCCAACGAAGACATCAACGACCTGCGCTATCCGGACATGCCCTGGATGATCAGTGATGACGCCGCGATCGACGCGATCCGCAGCAGCGTGCAGCAGGCCTGGGCCGACCGTACGGCCTGGCGCACGCGCCTGTTCGCATTCGGCTACGACGCGTGCCAGTTGATGCTCGCGATGGGGGGCGCGCGCCACGATATGGCGGATACCCAGATCGATGGGCTGACGGGGCAGCTGCGCTTCGACGCGGAGCGGCGCGTACAGCGCGAACTGACCTGGGTGCAGATCCGCAATGGCCAGCCGCGGCGGCTAGGGGCCGCGCCCCCGGACTGAGCGCTCCTGTGGCGCCGGACTGGCGCGCCTTTGTGCACCTCACCGCCAGATACGCTGGGTTGCACGCGGCGCCGCCGCGCGCATGCTCCACAGCCACGATGGCAGCGAGCACACGAATGCAGCGCGACAGTGCGCGGCGCGGCAGCGCGGCCGAGTGCCGCGCCGCCCGGATCCTGGCCGCTGCGGGATTCGAGCTGGTGGTGCGCAACTACCGCTGCCGCATGGGCGAGCTGGACCTGGTCGCCCGGCGTGGGCAGCTGCTCGTGATCGCCGAGGTGCGGCAGCGCACGCGCGCGGATTTCGGCGGTGCCGCCGCCAGCATCACGGCCCGGAAACGCCGCCGCATCGTACGCGCAGCGGGCCACCTGCTGCAGGCGCGGCCATCACTCGCCCGCCTCTCGGTGCGCTTCGACGCGCTGCTGGTCGACGGCGTGGACGGGCCCCTGGAGTGGATCGAAGCCGCGTTCGAGGCTACTTGACCACCGTCAGCTTCGGTTTGCGCGCACTGGTCGGACCGGCGCGCGGCGCCGGAGCCTCGGGCGGACTTCCGGAGCCCGGCGGAGTCGGCTCACCCTCGCCTTCAGAGAAGATCATGCCCTCGCCGGTCTCGCGCGCGTAGACTCCGAGCACGGCGCTGAGCGGCACGCGCACGTGGTGCACTACGCCCGCGAAGCGAGCGTCGAATTCGATCCAGTCGTTCTTGAGCTGCAGTCGCTGCGTGGCCGTCACCGACAGGTTCAGCACGATCTTGCCGTCCTTTACGTACGCCGCCGGCACCTCGACGCCCGGCCGCTGCGCATCGACGATGACGTGCGGCGTCAGACCGCTGTCGGTGATCCACTCGTGCATCGCGCGCAACAGGTAGGGGCGGCGTGGCACCACGCTGCCGTCGCTGCCGCTCCTGGCACTCATGAGGCCGACCTCATCGAGCGCTCCGGCTCCGACAGGCTGGCGCGGAACGCGGGTCGCGCAAACAGCACCGCCATGTAGCGCGTCAACGCCTGGGCCTGCGGCGGCAGCTCGATCTCATAGCGCTGCAGCCGCCACAGAATCGGGGCGATGCTGGCGTCCACGAGCGAAAACTCATCGCTCAGGAAGTACGGCTTGACCTTGAAGACGTCCGCGCTCTGCAGCAACGCATCGCGCAGCACCTTGCGGTTGCGGGCCGCATGCTTCTTGTCGTGATCCTCCTCGATGAGCTGCGCCTGGCCATACCAGTCGCGTTCGATCCGGTACAGCGCCACCCGGAACTGGGCCCGCTGGATCGGATCGACCGGCATCAGCGGTGGGTGCGGAAAGCGTTCGTCCAGGTATTCGATGATGACCCGCGAGTCGTACAGCACGAGGTCGCGATCCACCAGCGTCGGCAGGCTGTGGTACGGATTCAGGTCCAGCAGGTCTTCCGGATAGCGACCGGGGACGACGTCGATGATTTCGATCTCGACGCCCTTCTCCGCCAGCACGATCCGCGTTCTATGGCTGCTCGGCGCGTCCGGCGACGAGAACAGGGTCATGATCGAGCGGCGGCTGGACAAGTACGGCTCTCCTTCAGGGCCTTGTGGCCAGGCGCGCGTGCGATCAGCGCACCACTTTCCAGTACTCTTTCTTCAGCAGCCAGACGAATATGGTGAGCATCGCCAGGAACAGCACGACCCAGATACCCTCGGCGTGCCGCTCAATCTGCGCCGGCTCGCCGGCGTAGTCGAGGAAATTCACGATGTCGCGCACGAACGCATCGTAGTCGGCCGCGTCGAGCTGGCCGGGAGCCACGATCTGGAAGTGGTCCACAGGCTTCTGCTGCTCGGCGGCCGCTCCGGCAGCCGCTTCGCGGAACACCACCGACTTGACTCCCTCGAGGCTGGAGAGCACGGCCGGCATGGCCGTGCTGGGATACGCGAGATTGTTGGTGCCGGTGGCCTGCTTCGGATCGACATAGAACGTCTTCAGGAAGCGGTAGACATAGTCGACGCCTTTCGAGCGCGCGATCAGCGACAGATCCGGGGGCACCTTGCCGAACCAGCTCAGCGCGTCCGCAGGCGGCATCGCGGTCGTGATGTAGTCGAGATTGTTGCTGCCTGGCGGGACCAGCGACGCGGTGAGCGCAGCGGGCGGGATTTTGAGATCGTCCGCCATGCGCTGGTAGCGCAGATATTTCACCGCGTGACAGCCATTGCAGTAATTCATGAAATCGCGCGCACCGCGCTGCAACGAGGCCAGATCACTGACGTCGTTGCCGGCGCGCCAGTGCTCCCAGTCGAGTGGCGCTGACTCGGTCGTGGCCGGTGCGTCCGTGGCAGGCTCGGCGGCATGAACCGCGACCAGGAGCGGGGCGCAGAGCAGCGCCCGCAGGATATTGACGACCTTAACCATGGTACGTGACTCGCTCGGGAACGGGCTTGACCGGATCAATTCGCGAATAGAACGGCATCAGCACGAAGAACGCGAAGTACGGCACCGCGAACACGCGCGACAGCGTCACGTACACACCTTGGGCCGGCTGCATGCCGAGGTACATGAGTGCGAGGAAGGAGACTGCGAACAGGCCCAGGAACGTCTTGTAGATCCAGCCGCGGTAGCGGACCGACTTGACCGGCGAGCGGTCCAGCCACGGCAGGAAGAAGAATGCCGACACCGCGATCAGCATCAGCAACGCGCCCATGCGCTGGTTTGGCACCGCGCGCAGAATCGCGTAGTAGGGCGTGAAGTACCACGACGGGGAGATCGGATCCGGCGTCGAGAGCGGGTCGGCCGGCCCGAAATTCGCCTTCTCGAGGAACAGGTCACCGAAGGTGGGGACGAAGAACACCACCGCCGCGAACAGCGTCAGGAATACTCCCGTCCCGAACAGGTCTTTGACCGTGTAATAAGGATGAAACGGGATCCCATCGAGCGGCACGCCCTTGTCGTCCTTTTTCTTCTTGATGTCGACGCCGTCGGGATTGTTCGACCCGACCTCGTGCAACGCCACCAGATGTAGCACTACCAACAGCAGCAGCACCAGCGGGACGGCGACGACGTGCAGCGAGAAGAAACGGTTGAGCGTCGCATCGGCAATACCGTAGTCGCCGCGGATCCACTCGACCAGACCCGGCCCGATGGCCGGGATGGTGCCGAACAGGTTGATGATCACGGTGGCCGCCCAGAACGACATGTTGCCCCAGGGCAGCACGTAGCCCATGAACGCCTCGGCCATCAGCGCCAGATAGATGATCATGCCGAACAGCCACAGCAGCTCGCGCGGCGCCTTGTAGGAGCCGTACATGATCCCGCGGAACATGTGCAGGTAGATCACGAGGAAGAAGGCCGAGGCGCCGGTCGAATGCAGGTAGCGCAACAGCCAGCCGTACTTCACCTCGCGCATGATGTATTCGACCGAATCGAAGGCCGTGGCCTCCCCGACCTTGTAGAACATGGTCAGAAAGATCCCGGTCACCAGCTGCATCACCAGCACCAGCAGCGCGAGCGAGCCGAAGTAGTACCAGACGTTGAAATTCTTCGGCGCGTAGTACTCGGACGCCTGGCTGCGCCAGAAGGCCGCCACCGGGAGCCGGTAGTTGAGCCAGCCCCAGAATCCGCCTTGGGGCACGACCGCGCCGCCCGCCTTGTCGTTGCCGGCCATCAGGCTGCTCCCGCGGCATCACCGCCATCCAATCCGATCACGAGCGTGTTCTCCGTGCTGAAGCTGTATGGGGGTATGCGCAGATTGGTCGGTGCCGGTGACCCGTTGAATACCCGGCCGGCGAGATCGAAGCGCGAGCCATGGCAGGGGCAGCGGAATCCGCCGGGCCAGCTTGCGCCGAGTACCGGGTCGCCCGGATCGAAGAACTGCTTGGGCAGGCAGCCCAGGTGCGTACAGATGCCGATGAGTACCAGGACGTCGACGCGGCGTGAGCGCATTTCGTTCTTGGCATAGGCGGGCTGGTCCGAGTCGGCCGATTTCGGGTCCTTGAGGTCCGCGTCGTTCTTGGGCAGCGCATCGACCAGCGCCTTGTCGCGGCGCACGATATAGATGACCTGCTTGCGCCAGGTCGCGAGGATCATCTGACCCAGCTCGAGCTTGGTGATATCCACGGTGACTGGGGCGCCCAGGGCACGAGCCCGTTCCGAGGGTGTCCAGGATTCGACGAACGGCACCAGGGTTACCGCGACGCCGACGGCAGCGGTGGCACTGGCCGCGGCGGTGAGAAACTTTCGGCGGCTTTCGTCAATCTCTATGTCATTGGCTATCGCACCGCTGTCGCTCATTTCGTACCCGCCTTCCGTTCGTCGCGCTGTGACAAATGCCGACCGTGACCAGGGTCGCTGCCTAAACCGCCGGGGAGTGTCGCATTATACACAACCCTCCAGGCTCTTCGGGGGCCATGGGGAACGCAGGAGACTAAAGGCCGATGACTCTCAAGCGCATGGGACGCGCGATGACCTTTCTGGCCGGCTGCATCATCGGCGGCCTGGCGCTCGCGTTCGTCCTCGTTTATTTCAACCCCGGGTTGCTGCAGCGACCGGCGGACTCGGCTGCCGCCCACCCCGATGGCGCGCCAGCCGAGGTTGCGGTCGTGCCCTCGCCGGGTGCAACCGCCACGCCGCTGCGCACCACGGTGGTACCGCCGCCCGACAATGCTGCGGCGCGCCCGTCGACACCAGCCGACTCCACTACGGCCCTGACCGCCGAGTCCTACGCGGCCGCAGTGAAGCGGGCCGCTCCGGCGGTGGTCAATATCTCGACCGCGCGGCTCGTGACCGAGCAGATCGAACCTTCGATGTTCGACCAGCTGTTCGGCGACCTGCGCCCGATGTATCGACGGCGGGTAGAGCGGGCGCTGGGCTCGGGAGTGATTGTGGATGGTGCGGGCCACATCATCACCAACAACCACGTGATCGCGAACGCCGATACGATCATGGTGCAGCTGGCCGACGGTCGCGTCACTCGCGCCTCGGTCGTGGGGCGCGATCCGGATACCGATCTTGCGGTGCTGTCGATCCGTCTGCCGCGCCTGCCGGTGATGCCGTTAGGCCGTTCAGACCAGCTGCAGGTCGGAGATGGAGTGCTGGCCATCGGCAATCCGCTCGGCCTCTCGCAGACCGTCACGCACGGCATCGTCAGCGCGACCGGACGCAGCCAGCTCGGCGTCGCGACCTTCGAGAACTTCATCCAGACGGATGCCGCGATCAATGCCGGCAATTCAGGCGGCGCACTGATCAATACGCTCGGCGAGCTGATCGGCATCAATACCGCAGTGCTCGGCAAGAACAGCGGCGGCGACATCAGCGTCGAGGGCATCGGCTTCGCGATCCCGGTCAATCTGGCGCGCGGCGTCATGCAGGGAATACTCGATCATGGACGCGTGATCCGCGGCTGGAGCGGCATCCTGCCGGAGGACGTCGATGACCAGCAGGCCCAGCAGCTCGGTCTGGCGCGTGGCGGCGTCGTGGTCACGAACATGTATCGCGACAGTCCCGCGGCCAAGGCGGGCCTGCGCCTCGGCGACATCGTGCTGGCCATCGACGGCCACCCGGTGCACAGCGCGCAGGACACGCTGGCACAGATCGCCGCCAAGACGCCCGGGAGCACCGCGCGTCTGCGCATCCTGCGCGGCGCGAGCGAACTCGAGCTGACGCTCGCGGTGACCGAGCGCCCGAAAACCGCCTGAAGTGCCCGACCGAGCCGACCCGGCCCGGGCCGCGCCGGCCCGGCGGGGCTAATTCGGCACGCGCCGGATGCGCGCGCCGAGCTGCGACAGCTTCTCCTCGATCGTCTCGTAACCGCGGTCGATATGGTAGATGCGTTCGATCTCGGTACGCCCTTCTGCGACCAGACCTGCCAGCACGAGGCTGGCCGAGGCCCGCAGGTCCGTCGCCATCACCGGAGCCGCCGTGAGCCGGCTCACACCACGGATGATCGCGGTGTTGCCTTCGAGCCGGATCTCGGCGCCCATACGCCGCATCTCGAGCATGTGCATGAAGCGGTTCTCGAAGATGGTCTCGACCACCGTGCCGACGCCGTCGGCCACGGTATCGAGTGCCGCGAACTGTGCCTGCATATCAGTCGGGAACGCCGGATACGGCGCGGTGCGTACGTCCACGGCGCGCGGCCGTCGACCGCGCATGTCGACCTCGACCCAGTTCTCGCCGCACTCGACGCTCGCGCCGCTCTCGCGCAGCTTGCCGATCACGGCGTCGAGGTGCGCCGGACGGGCATTCTTGATGCGCACGTGACCCCCGGTGATCGCTCCGGCCACCAGGTAGGTGCCGCCCTCGATCCGGTCCGGCAGCACCTCGTAGTGCACGCCGCGCAGCTGTTCGACGCCCTGGATCACGATGCGGTCGGTGCCGGCACCGCTGATGCGCGCGCCCATCGCGACCAGGAAATGCGCCAGATCCACCACCTCGGGTTCGCGTGCGGCGTTCTCGAGCACGGTCTCGCCGTCGGCCAGCGTCGCGGCCATCATCAGGTTCTCGGTGCCGGTGACGGTCACGGTCTCGAGCACCAGACGGGCGCCGTGCAGACGCGCGGCACGGGCGCGGATGTAACCGCCCTCGATGTGGATGTCCGCGCCCATCGCCTGCAGGCCGGCGACGTGGATGTTGACCGGACGTGCGCCGATGGCGCAACCGCCGGGGAGCGACACGTCGGCGCGGCCGAAGCGCGCGAGCAGCGGACCGAGCACGAGGATCGAGGCGCGCATGGTCTTGACCAGATCGTACGGGGCAAAATACTCGCGGATCGTGCCCGCATCGACCTCGATGCGCATCCGCTCGTCGATGGTGACGGTCACGCCCATCTGGCCAAGCAGCTCGATCGTGGTGGTAACGTCCTGCAAATGGGGCACATTGCTGATGGTGACCGGACCTTCGGCGAGCAGCGCGCCGGCGAGGATCGGCAGCGTGGCGTTCTTCGCGCCTGATATGCGAACCTCTCCCTCGAGCGGGATGCCGCCGGTTATCTGCAGCTTGTCCACGGCGGCGCCTCAGCGGGTCCGTGCGGCCCACTCGGCCGGCGTGCACGCGTCGATCGAGAGCGCGTGGATCTGCTGCCCCACGCGCTCGCCGAGCGCCCGGTACACGAGCTGGTGACGCGCCACGGGGCGCAGGCCCTCGAAGGCGGCCGCAACCAGCAGCGCGTCGAAGTGGACGTTGTCCTCGGAGCGCACCTCGATGCGCGCATCGGGCAGCGCCGTGCGGATCAGGTCGGCGATCTCGGCTGGAGTCATGGTGGGCGTCACCTTCGGGCAGTCCTTGAGGGACCTAAGGCGCTATTATGCGCATGCCGAGGGACCCATGAATAATGCCCCAGCCTCCCGGGGATCCATGACGACCGATCCAGCCGACCTGCCGGCCGCGGACGCCGCGGCACTGCTGCGCAGCGCGCGCCGCACCTTCGAGATCGAGTCTGCCGCGCTTGCAGCGCTGCACTCGCGCCTCGACGAGGCCTTCGCGCGCGCGTGCCGGATCTGCCTCGCATGCCGCGGGCGCGTGGTCGTGACCGGGATGGGAAAGTCCGGGCACATTGCACGCAAGATTGCCGCGACGCTGGCGAGCACCGGTACGCCTGCGTTCTTCCTGCACCCTGGCGAGGCCGGGCACGGCGATCTGGGCATGCTCACCCGGGGCGACGTGCTGCTCGCCGTGTCGAACTCGGGCGAGACCGCGGAAGTGCTCGCTTTGCTCTCGCACGTCAAACGCCTGGGAGCGCTGCTGATCGCGCTGACCGGCGACGCACTGTCGACGCTCGGGCGTACCGCCGATGCACACCTCAACGTCGCGGTGCCGCAGGAAGCCTGCCCGCACAATCTGGCGCCGACTGCGAGCACGACCGCAGCGCTGGTGATGGGCGATGCGCTGGCGGTCGTGCTGCTCGAGGCGCGTGGCTTCTCCGCCGAGGACTTTGCACGTTCGCACCCGGGCGGCGCGCTCGGCCGCCGCCTGCTGCTGCACGTCGCCGATGTGATGCGCACCGGTGAGCAGCTGCCGCGCGTCGCTCCGACCACGCCACTTGCCGAAGGTCTGCTCGAGATGACCCGCAAGGGCCTCGGGCTCACGGCGATCGTGGACGCGCACGGGCAGGTGCTGGGCGTATTCACCGATGGCGACCTGCGGCGCGCGCTCGACCGCCGCGTCGACCTGCATGCCTCCACGATGGCGCAGGTCATGACCAGCGGCGGCCGCACGGTCCGGGCTTCCGAGCTGGCCGCGACTGCGGCCGCATTGATGGAAACCCATCGCGTAACCGCCTTGCTGGTGACCGACGAGTCCCAGCAACTGATCGGAGCACTCAACGTGCATGATCTGATGCGTGCGGGTGTCGTTTGAGCCGCGCCCGCCAGCCGCGCACGCGCGCCGCCACGCTGTCACGGATGCGCCTGCTCGTGCTCGACGTCGACGGCGTGCTGACCGATGGCCGGCTGCTCTATGGCGAGCGGGGGGAGATCGGGAAGTCCTTCCACGTGCGCGATGGCCACGGCATTCGCGTGCTGCAGGATGCCGGCGTCGAGGTCGCGGTGATCTCCGGACGGCGCTCGCTGGCCGTGCAGCGGCGCTGCCGGGAGCTCGGGATCCGGCACGTGAGCCAGGGAGTCGCCGACAAGGGCGCGGCCCTCGAAGCGCTGCTCGGTGCGCTGGGGGTCGAGGCGCGCCACTGCATCTGCGTCGGCGACGACGCGCCCGACGTGCCGATGCTGCGACGGGCGGGATTGGCCGTCGCCGTGGCCGACGCGCATGCGTCGGCGCTCGCCGTGGCGCACCGGCGGACGCGCCTGCCCGGCGGAGCCGGTGCGGTGCGGGAAGTGTGCGACTGGCTGCTGGCGGCTCGTGGCCACGCCACGTCATGATCACGCGCTTCGTGCTGGCGGCGCTCATGCTCGGAACGCTGATTGCATTGCTGTACTTCAAGGAATCGGACAACGGCGCGGCAGGTGAGGGTGCGGGCACGGACAGCGCGGCCACTGAACCCGGCTTTGCCGCGTTGCATGCCGAGCTGATCGAGACCGGCGAGGACGGACTGGCGCTCTACCGGCTGCGCGCCGACCGTATGGAACAGCCGCAGCCGCAGGGAACGATCTTCCTGAGCGCACCGCAGCTCGATTACCAGCCCGAGGCCGGCAACCACTGGACCCTGCGCGCGCAGCGCGGACAACTGCCGCAGGATGCGCGCACGGCCGAGCTCTCCGGCATGGTGCACGGGGAAGGCCGGCCCGAGGGCTCCGAGGTCCTGCTGCGCTTCGATACCGACGACCTGCGGCTCGACATGGCCGCCAACGTCGCGACCTCCGACGCAGACGTGAGCGTGGAGTGGGCTGGTGACCGATTGCTCGGTCGCGGCATGAGCGCGGATTTGGACGGCTACAGGCTGCAGTTGCAGGCGGACGTGCATGGCGCGATCACACACTGAGATGCTGCGCGTGGCACTGCTGGGCATTGCGCTGGCTGGGTGCGACGGGGCGTATGGCGCGGATGCCGCCGCCCCGCCCGCCGCCGCCGCCGCCGCCCCGGCTGCCGATGCGTGCGCCGAACCGCTCTGCTACACGGCCTCGAGCCTCGAGGCGGAGCGCAATCACATCATCCTGCATGACCTCAGCCTCGTGGACAGCACGCATGGCCGGGTGCACATCAGTGCCGATCGAGCCGAGGCTTCCGGACTCGACCTGGCGAGCAGCCAGTGGGTACTCACCGGAAATGTGCACGTCGAAATGGACCAGAGCGCGGGCCAGCACAACGAGCTGCACGCGGACACGGCGACGGTGCAATTCGCGAACAAGCACGTTGCGATGATGACCGCCAGCGGCGAGCCGGCGGAATTCGCGCGCACGATCGACCGCAGTCGCGAGCAGGCGCGCGGGCACGCCCGGTCCATCCGCTTCGACGTGGACCGCAACCTGCTGCAGCTCGACGGCGACAGCTGGCTCAGCGATGGCTGCCGCGAGATCCGGGCACCGCACATCGACTACGACGTCACGCGCCAGCGCGTGCAGGCGGCAGCGGGCGGCGATCCGTCCCAGGTGCGCGGCACGATCCGAACCGACGCGGGCGCGCAGTGCGCCCCGGAGGCGGGTGCACGGCCGTGACGCTGCTCCAGGCGCGCTCACTGCAGAAGTCCTATCGCTCGCGCCAGGTCGTGCGCGACCTGTCGCTCGAGGTCGCCACCGGCGAAGTAGTAGGTCTGCTCGGGCCGAACGGCGCGGGCAAGACGACAGCCTTCTACATGATCGTCGGGCTGATTCCCGCCGACGGCGGCTCGATCCTGCTCGATGAGCGCGATCTCACTGCCCTCAGCATTGACCAGCGCGCGCGCCTCGGCATCGGCTACCTGCCGCAGGAGGCTTCCGTTTTCCGCAAGCTCTCGGTCGCCGACAACATCATGGCGGTACTCGAACTGCGCCGGGACCTCGACCGTCTGGAGCGCGAACGACGTCTGGAGGAGCTGCTGACCGAGCTGCGCATTGCGTCGGTGCGCGACACCCGTGGCCTGGCGCTCTCGGGCGGTGAGCGGCGCCGCGTCGAAATCGCACGTGCGCTCGCCGCCGAACCACGGTTCATGCTGCTGGACGAGCCCTTCGCGGGCGTCGATCCGCTGTCGGTACTCGATATCCAGCGCATCATTCGAGAGCTGGCCGGCCGCGGCATCGGCGTGCTGATCACCGACCACAATGTGCGGGAAACCCTCGGCGTCTGCAGTCGCGCGTATATCGTGGACCGCGGCCTCGTCATCGCTTCGGGGACCGCGGAGCAGGTCCTTGCCAACGCCCAAGTCCGTGAGGTGTACTTGGGGCAGACGTTTCGCCTGTGACAGACCGGAGTTGCCCTGTTAGTTCTTCTAAATCATAGACTTAAGAGATGTGCCGCGGCATGGCGACCGGGCGCGGGCACGATTCATGCTTAAGCCTTCCCTTCAGCTGCGCCTCGGCCAGCAACTCACGATGACGCCGCAGCTGCAGCAGGCGATCCGTCTGCTGCAGCTCCCGACCATCGAGCTGCAGGCCCATATCCGCGAGCTGCTCGAGACCAATGTGATGCTCGAGCAGGACGAAGACTCGGAAAGCGGTACCTACGAGCAGCTCCCCGGCGCGGAGACAGCGGCCGAGACGGCAGCCACGCCCGAGGAGCCTCCCGTGGACGTCGTCGACGACGGCTGGGGCGACCAGTCGGTGGGTCCGGCCGAGAATCCGTGGAGCGGCGGCGATGACGACCGGCAACAGGAGTTCGCCGACTCCGCCGGCCAGTCGCTGCGCGATCACCTGATCTGGCAGCTCGAGATGGCGCGACTGGGGTCGCGCGAGCTCGCGATCGGACGCGCCGTCATCGATGCCATCAACGACGACGGCTACCTGAGCGAGCCGCTCGATGTGATCGGCGCGAGCCTGAAGCCCGATATCGATCCGAGCGTCGAAGAAGTCGAGCGTGTGCTGGCGATCGTCCAGCTGCTCGATCCGGCCGGCGTCGGCGCCCGTTCCGTCAGCGAGTGCCTGCTGCTGCAGCTCGACCAGCTCGAGCCCGCGACCCCGGGCCTGGCAGCGGCCAAGATCATCGCGCGCCACCATCTCGAGCTGCTGGCCGAGCGTGAGCTCACCGCATTGCGGCGCGAGCTGCGCATCCCGGATGAGGATTTCCACAGCGCGGTGGCGCTGGTGCGCGGCTGCCAGCCGCGGCCGGGATCCGTGATCAGCGGTGCCGCGGCGGAATACGTGGTGCCCGACGTGTTCGTGCGCCGCACTCCGCGCGGCTGGTCGGTCGAGATCAATTCCGCGACGCTGCCGAGGGTGCGCCTGAACCAGGGCTACGCCAATCTCGTCGGGCGCAGCAGCACGCACGCCACGATGCGTGCGCAGCTGCAGGAGGCACGCTGGCTGCTCAAGAGCCTCGAGATCCGCAACGACACGTTGACACGCGTGGCGCGCTCGATCGTGGAGCGGCAGACCGAGTTCCTCGAACACGGCGAGGAGCGCATGCGCCCGATGATCCTCCGGGACATCGCCGAGGCGATCAGCATGCACGAATCGACCGTCTCGCGCGTCACCTCGGGCAAATACATGCACACGCCGCGCGGCGTGTTCGAGCTGCGCTATTTCTTCTCGAGCCAGGTCGAGGGCAGCGACGGCTCGGGCACATCCTCGACCGCGATCCGCGCCAAGATCCGCAAGCTGATCCGCGACGAGGACCCGGTAGCGCCCCTGAGCGACAGCCGCATCGCGGAGATCCTGTCCGGGGAAGGCATTCCGGTGGCACGGCGCACCGTGGCCAAGTACCGCGAAACGATGGGACTCGCCCCGTCGAACGAACGCAAACGGGTCAATGGCAAGTGACGCCACGGCGCCACGCAGTTCATCCGCAATTCATCAAGGAGACGGGGCTATGCAACTGAGCGTCACCGGACATCATGTCGAGATCACCGCCGCGCTGCGCGCCTACGTCGAGAAAAAACTCGAGCGCATCCTGCGCCACTTCGACCACGTCATCGACACGCATTTCGTGCTCACCGTCGAGAAGCTGCTGCACCGTGCCGAGGCAACGCTGCACGTACGGGGCGAGACCATTCATGCGCTCGCGACCGACGGCAACATGTATGCCGCCATCGATTCACTGGCCGACAAGCTCGAACGCCGCGTGCGCAAGCACAAGGAGAAGCTGACAGATCACCACGCGGGGCAGGCGCAGAAAAGCGCCCGCCCTTGAGGCTTCAGGCTTAAAGGCGGGCGGCGGCGCACGCAGCCTTGCGACTGATCTTCCTGAGCGGCCTGTCGGGGTCCGGCAAGAGCGTGGCGCTGCACATGCTCGAGGATCTCGATTTCTACTGCATCGACAATATCCCGGCCGCGCTGCTGCGCACGTTCATCTCCCACACGGTGCGCAGCGCGTCGCCGGTCTACCAGCGCACCGCCGTGGGCATCGATGCCCGCAACCCCGATGACGAAATCGCGACCGTGCCGATGCTGCTCGCCGAGCTGCGGCGCAGCGGCATCGAGTGCGAGCTGCTGTTCCTGGTCGCGGGCGATGAGGAGCTGCTGCGCCGCTTCGCCGAAACGCGGCGCAGGCATCCGCTGAGCCGCCAGGGGGAGAGCCTGCACGAGGCGATAGCGATCGAGCGCGCGCTGCTCGAACCGCTGATCAACGCTGCCGATCTCGTGGTCGACACCTCGCGCATGGGCGTGCATGAACTGCGCGAGCTGATCCATCGCCGGGTCGGCGAGCGCCGCCGCGACCAGATGTCGCTGTTGTGCGAGTCCTTCGGCTTCAAATATGGCATTCCGGGCGATGCCGATTTCGTGTTCGATGCACGCTCGCTGCCCAATCCGTACTGGGAGCAGGGCCTGCGTCCTCTTACCGGGCGTGATCCGGCGGTAGTGCATTTCCTGGAGGCCCAGCCCGCGGTCCGGCGTTTCATCGAGGACGTCGCCACGTTCATCGAGTCGCGCATCCCCGAACACCAGGCCGCCGGCCGCCTATACCTGACGATCGCGATCGGCTGTACCGGCGGCCAGCACCGCTCGGTCTTCATCGCTGAACGGCTCGCCGCGCGACTCGCGAACCAGTGGCCGAAGGTATCGGTGCGCCACGCCGCGCTTCCCGACACGGCCGTTTCCCCCGCCACTTCCTGATCGCTGCGGCTCAGCCGCCCGAGCGCTTCGGACTGAAACCTCGGTGCGTCAGCTCCTGCACGATGCGGTCGCGGTGCTCACCCTGGATCTCGATCGCGCCGGCGCGCACCGTTCCGCCGCTGCCGCAATGACGCTTGAGCTCGGCCGCGAGCGCCTCGAGCTCAAGGGGCGCGAGCGGCAGTCCCGTGATCACGGTGACTCCTTTGCCGGCGCGGCCCTGGGTCGCGCGGCCGACCCGCACCGGCGCGCCGGCCGGCGTGGCCATGCGCTGCGCGGTACCGACGCGCCCGCGGCAGGCACACTGTGCGATCGGACGCCGGCAACCTGCGCACTGGCGGCCCGAACCCGTGCTGTAGACGATTCGCGCGCCCTGGTCCTTCGGAGTCATCGATGGATAGTGCGCTAAGATGCGCGCCCCAGTCACCAGTTAGAGACTGGAACGGGAGTCGCACGATGAGACCGGGAATCGCACGCGCACTGGCCGCCAGCATCGCCGTCACCTGCGGGATCGCGTCCGCTCCAGCCCAGCAGCAGCAGCCGCAGCCGCAGCCGGATTTCAGCAAGGTCGAGATCCATGCGACGCAGCTGTCCCAGGACTTCTACACCCTCGAGGGACAAGGTGGCACGATCAGTGTGCTGGCCGGACCGGATGGCGTATTGCTGGTGGATTCCCAGTTCGCACCGTTGACCTCCCGGCTGGTCGCCGCGATCAGGCAGATCACGGACCGACCGATCCGCTTTCTGATCGACACCCACTGGCACCCCGACCATACCGGCGGCAACGAGAACTTCGCCAAGCTCGGTGCCATGATCTTCGCCCGCGACCAGCTGCGCGCGCGTCTGGAGCACCCGGGGCCGGCCGCGGACGGATCCCCCGGCAGACCGGCGAACGCCGCCGCCCTGCCGGTAGTGACTTACGACGCGCCGGTCACGATTCACCTGAATGGCGAGGATGTGCGCCTGATTCCGATCCGGATCGCGCACACCGACGGCGATACCGTGGTGAGCTTCCCGGCGCATGACATCCTGGCGGTCGGCGATATCTTCCGTAGCGTCGGCTACCCCTACTGCGACCTCAGCAGCGGTGGGAGCCTCACTGGCATGATCGATGGCCTGGGCACGCTGATCAGCCTGACGGGTCCCCGGACGCGCGTGATTCCAGGCCATGGCGCCATCACCGACCACAGCGGCCTCATCGCCCAGCGCGACCTGATCGTCGCGGTACGTGCGAAGGTCGCGGCGCTGGTCGCCGCGGGCGACAGCCTCGATGAGGTCATCGCGGCGCGGCCCACCGCCGACTTCGATGCGCAGGTCCCGCAGGGCACGCAGACCGCCGAGCGTTTCGTGCGATGGGTCTACACCGAGGTCAAGGCGGGGCATTGACCCGCTCTGTCGGGCTGATCATCGGCCTCGGCGCGGCGCTGCGGCTCATACTCGCCGCGAGTGTCGGCTTCGGTCAGGACGAGACCTACTCGGTCGCGGTCGCACGACAACTCGCGTTCGGCTATTTCGATCATCCCCCGCTGCACCTGTGGATCGTCGGTGTCTGGGTACGACTCACCGGCCACGAGGACCCCTGGCTGGTGCGAGCACCGTTCATCGCGCTGTTCGCCGTCTCCAGCGCGCTGCTGTACCGGCTCACGGCGTACGCCTATGGACGGCGCGCCGGCCTGTGGGCGCTGCTGGCGCTGAATCTTGCGCCGGTATTCACGTTGAGCAGCGCCAGCTGGGTGCTGCCCGACGGGCCGCTGATGTGCAGCGCGCTGACGATGGTCTGGTCGGCCACACGCGCCCTCGAGCCCGCTCGCTCCGCAGCCAGTGCCCGCCGCTGGTGGCTGCTGGCAGGACTGGGCGCAGGGTTGGCGCTGCTGTCGAAATACCTCGCTGTGTTTCCGATCCTGGGACTGCTGCTCTACCTGCTCGGCGCACGGCAGCGCCGCGTGCTCGCCACGCCCGGGCCGTGGCTCGCGGCGCTGCTGGCCGCGGCCCTGTTCGCGCCGGACCTGGTCTGGAATGCCACGCATGGCTGGGTGTCGTTCGCGTTCCAGGGCGCCCGCGCACTGCCGTCGCGCTTCAGTGCGGGTCGCGGCGTGGCGGGCCTCGCGGCCCAGTGCGCGTACCTGCTGCCGTGGATCGCAATCGCGCTCGCCGCGGCCGTATGGAGTGCAGTCGCGCGCCGCCCGCGCAATCCGGCAGACCGGCTGTTCGCGCTCTGCGCGATCGGTCCGATCGTGTTGTTCGCGGCGGCCGGATTCTGGACGACCGTGCTACCGCATTGGCCGGCCATCGGCTGGCTGTTCGCGTTCCCGCTGCTCGGCGCTTGGCTCGCAGGGTACGAGACGCAGCATGCGCTCGCGCTACGCTGGTGCGCGACCTTAAGCGCCGGCCTGCTGGGGGCACTGCTGGGCTGCGCGGCGCTGCAGGCGCGAACCGGCTGGCTGGACCGATACGTCGCGGGGTTTCCCGACCGCGATCCAACGGTTGAACTCCTGGACTGGCGCGTGCTGGCGGCGCAGCTCGCACAGCGCGGGCTGCTGCCTGCCGGATCGGTGATCGCCGCGGTGAGCTGGATCGACGCGGGACGCCTCGACTATGCACTCGGGGGCCGGGTACCGGTGCTGTGCCTGTCGGATGATCCGCGCGAGTATGCGTTCCTGCACGACACACAGAAGTTCAAGGGTCGCGACGCGCTGCTCATCGCCAATGCCCGGCGCACCGACTGGCGGCAGCGCGCCGCCCCCTACTTCCAGCGCATCGAGCCGTTGCCCTCGTTGCAGCTGCTGCGCGCGGGGGAGCCTGTAGTGACGCTCGTGCTCGCGCGTGGCATCCGTCTGTCCACGCCGACGGGCGCGCCAGGCGGCTCAGAGCGCGCCGGCGCTGCCCAGGTCGGAATGGGGCTGCGCTGAGGATGCCGCAGACCAGCGCGGTGGCCGCACGTGCCGGCTACCAGCCAGACGCACCGCAAACGGCGAATGCAGCTGCACGTTGCTTGCATTGGAGGCGCCACCGAGCACCAGGCCATGACGGGCGAATACCCGGCGCAACTCGAGCACGATCAGCGCCGCCAGCAGGCTCGCGGCGACCACATCGCTCAGGTAGTGCGCCGTCACGATCACGCGCGTGAGCCCGAGCACCAGGGCCACCGCCACCCAGATCGGACGGTGCCGCGGAAACAGCAGGGACAGCGCGACACCGGCACCGCTCGCGCAGGCGGCGTGACCGGACGGGAAGGACTGATACAGCGCCTGCAGATGCGGATACGAAAAACCGTAGATCCCCTGCGTGAACCACAGTTCCGGGCGCGCGCGGCCCGCCAGCAGCTTGATGAGGTCCACGAGGATGCCGCAGGCCGCGACGCTGGTGAACAGGAACAGAGCGCGCGCTGCCCAGGCCGGACTGCGCCAGATGAAACGTGCGCCGAGGAACAGCGCGAACGAGGGCAGCAGCCACCACAGCGCATCGCCGAAGCGGGTCAGGAACGAGGCGACCTGGAACAGCGATCCGGCGTGCAGCGCGAAGCAGCGCGCCAGCGGACGATCGACGTACTGCATCATCAGCCCGAGACCCGAAGTGACGAGCGCAATCAGCCCCCAGGGCAGGGCCGCGGGGTCCGCCCGTCGCGGCGGAGCAATCCGGTTCCAGGCAGCGTCTCCGGGCTCTGGATCCATCGAGCGGCTCCTCGTACGGCCTGTTTGCCTAATCCGCGCAGAGTCTCGCAGAATCCTCGCGCCCATATTAACGCCTCGTGACGTTTGGATTAATCCACTATGGAGACCGACATGCAGATGCGTCAGCTCGGCCCGAATGGCCCGCGGGTTTCCGCCTTAGGGCTGGGCTGCATGGGGATGAGCGAGTTCTATGCCGGGCGAGACGAACAGGAATCGATGGCAACGCTGCAGCGCGCGCTCGATCGCGGCATCACGATGCTCGATACCGCCGATATGTACGGACCGTTCACCAATGAGGAACTCGTCGGCCGCGCGATCCGGGGTCGCCGTCACGAGGTATTTCTTGCGACCAAATTCGGCATCATGCGCGACCCGAAGGACCCTTCGGTTCGCGGCTTCAACGGCAGCCCCGAATACGTGCGCAGATCCGTCGAGGGCAGCCTGCGTCGGCTCGGCGTCGAGACCATCGACCTGTACTACCAGCATCGCGTCGACGCGGCGGTGCCGATCGAGGACACGATCGGCGCCATGGCGGAACTGGTCCGCACCGGCAAGGTGCGCTTCCTCGGCATGTCGGAAGCCGCGCCGGCCACGCTCGAGCGGGCGCACCGCGTACACCCGATCACAGCACTGCAGAGCGAGTACTCGCTCTGGTCGCGCGAACCGGAGGCCGGTGCGCTGGCTGCCTGCCGCCGTCTTGGTGTCGGCTTCGTGGCCTACAGTCCCCTCGGTCGTGGCTTCCTGACCGGCACCTTCACCCGTCCGGAAGATTTTCCGCCAGGAGACTACCGGCCGGGAAGCCCGCGCTTCCAGGGCGAGAATTTCCAGCGCAATCTGCTGCTCGTCGAGCAGGTCCGTGCGATGGCCGCCGGGATCGGCTGCACCGCCAGCCAGCTGGCATTGGCGTGGGTACTCGCAAAGGGCGAGGACATCGTGCCGATTCCGGGCACCAAACGACGCCGGTATCTGGATGAGAACATCGCGGCGCTTGACGTGCGCCTGACCCAGGCGCAGCTGGCCGCGCTCGATGCCGCGTTCCCGCCGGATGCGGCCGCGGGTGAGCGCTATCCGCCGATCATGATGGGTGCGCTGAATCGCTGAATATTTCTTAAGGGAGCTGTCGATTCGGCGGGCGGCGGTGCGTCTATGAGAAGAACGCAGATCCACCATCGCCAAGGAGTGACACCATGCAATTCATGTTATTGATCTACGAGGATGAAGCGATCTATGGGCCTGGCAAGGACGGGGCGGCAATGCAGCAGATCGTCAGCAGGCACATCGCCTTCAATCGCGAACTCGGCGCCACCCGGGTTGCAGGCGCGGGACTCAAGAGCACGTCCACTGCGACCACGGTACGCACCAGGAACGGACGGCAGAGCGTACACGACGGTCCCTTCGCCGAATCCAAGGAGCAACTCGGCGGGTATTACCTGATCGACGCGCCGGATCTCGACGCGGCTATCGCGATCGCAAGAAAGGTACCCGTGCTCCAGGACGGTTCGATCGAAATCCGTCCGGTGCTCGGCCCGGGTTGAACGGCGCCGCGCTGGAGCGGGTGTTTCGGGAGGCGGGCGGACGCATCATCGCCGCGCTCGCCTCCCGCTTCCGCGACATCGATCTGGCAGAGGATGCGCTGGCAGAAGCCTGCCTGCGCGGCGTGGCCGCGTGGGCGCGCGACGGGGCCCCGCAGGATCCCGCGGCGTGGCTCTACCGTGCAGCCTACCGTTGCGCAATCGATGTGCTGCGGCAACGCGGTCTGGCGAGCAGGCTGGCCCCGTATGTCGCCGAGCCGGAAGTGGCGGACGGCGACACCGGGGAATTGATGCCAATCCCCGACGAGCGACTCGCACTCATCTTCCTTTGCTGCCATCCCGCGGTCGCGATCGAGGCCCGCGCCGCACTCACGCTGCGCCTGGTCTGCGGACTGTCGACCCGCGAGATCGCGCATGCCTTCCTGGTGCCGGAAGCGACGCTCGCGCAGCGCCTGGTGCGGGCGAAGCGCAAGATTGCGGAGGCTGGCGTCCCGTTCGAGGTTCCGGGCGCCGATGGCTGGCCCGAGCGGATGGACGCGGTGCTCTCGACACTCGAAGTGGTGTATGCCAAGGCGCACGAGGATGCGGCAGGCAAAGGCCCGCATGCGGGCTACGCGCTGGAAGCGCTCGAACTCACGCGAGTCCTGGCGCAGCTCGCGCCGGAAGATCCGGATGTGATGGCGCTGGCCGCGACGACGCGATTCACCGAGGCGCGCCGGTCCTCCAGGACCGATTCGGAGGGGAGCATGGTGCCGCTGACGGAGCAGGACCCGCAGTGCTGGGACCGGCCGCTGATCGGGCAGGCAAGTGCTTATCTGGATCGGGCACTGGCATTGGATCCGCACCGTCCGCGCGTACTGCAGGCAGCGATTCACGCGCTATGGTGCGCGCGCACCAGCCTTGCGGAGCCACCTCCCTGGCGCCGGGTACTCGAGCTATACGATCTCCTGCTGCAGTTGCGCGACGATCCTGTCGTGCGAGTGAATCGGGCCGTCGCGCTTGCGGAAGTGTCGGGTGCAGAGACGGCGCTGCACGAGCTCGCGGCGCTGGATGCCACCGGCCTTGGCGATTACCTGCCCTACCATGCGGTACGGGCCGATCTGCTGCGACGGCTGGGGCGCGACGCGGAAGCACTTCAGGCCTACGATGCCGCCATCGCCCTGGTCGCAACCGCGGCCGAGCGCGAGTGGCTGGAGCGACGTCGCGCCAGCCTCTGCCCCCATCCATGCGCAAACAGCTGAGCCCGACGGTTCGCTGTCCGCTGACGAACGGCTACTGCTGCGCGCGGCAGGGTCGTTTGCGGCGTGTTAGGTTCAGCATGCGGTGAACGCCTTTGAAGCGGAGGGCCGTTGGACAGGAGCGCTGGCAACGTAGGGTACTGGTGTGGACTGTCGGCATTCGCGTTCACCGTGGCGTTCGACGTCGTGCAGATCCTGCAGGTTGCCGGCGTGCTGCGGTTTCCCGCCGACGAGATCCTTATTTACGGAATCTCCCTGTGCATCGTCGTGCCATTCCTGCTGGAGATGCTGGCGCTGCATCATCTGACGGCGAATGACCGGCGGTTCTGGACCCATGCGTCGTTGATCTTCACGATCATCTATGCGGTCTTCGTGAGCTCCAACTATGTGGTCCAGCTCGCGACGGTCATTCCCGCAAGACTGCATGGGCATTCAGATGCTGTCCGGGTGCTCGAACAATCCCCCCATTCCCTGTTCTGGGACTTCGACGCCGTGGGGTATATCGCGATGGGACTGGCCTGTCTGCTCGCCGTACCCGCGATCGATCGAGTCGGCTCTGAGCGCTGGGTCAGGCGATCACTGATCGCCAACGCCCTGGTCACGCCACTGATCGGCATCGTCTACTTCTCTCCTGCGTTTTCGACCAGGCTGCTGTTGCTCGGCTTCCCATGGGCGATCACCGCACCCCTTTTCATGCTCATGCTCGCGCTGATGCTGGGACGGAGGCGGACCGCCGCCCGCCACCCGCCGGCGTGCCGCTGGCTGGAATCGCCGGAGCAGCCCGCAGAGCGCCCTTGACCCGCGCGTCAATCAATGGGTGAAACGGCTTCGCGGCGCGGCGCAAAATCCACCGTCGGCACCAGCACCGCACGACCATTGCGCGTGATGCCCGTTACTGACAGCCGGTACCTGGCGTCAGGGTCACAGTCCTGGTCAAAGCCAAATGCCAGTGCATACGCTTTGCGCGTGAAGTGAGGCGCGGCCTCGGCGAACGAAACCCATGATCCGTCGACGTCGTAGCGGAGCTTGCCATTGACGTTGATGCCCGGTGGCATGTCGAGAAACGACCGAACCTGCACTCGCGCGAGCGCATGCGCCGCTTCAACCTTGCCTTCCAGGCCGCCCTGGGCTTGATCCGGGTTCAAATCGTCGTCCTTGCTGACAACAAGCACCTGGAATATCAGCATGTGCGATGGTCCGCGAACGCCACCAAGAGGTCCGCGTGCACACGGCGTCGAGTATTCCAGCTCAGGATCGGTCCCAATCCTGCGAGTTCCGGTGATAGGAGCACTGAAGCAGAATCCAACACCGCCCTCGACGCTGAACACCATATGCGCGCGGGTGGAACCACGCACGCCGCCAGTACACATGGCATCGATGGCATTGAGGAATGTGCCGCTGCTGTCGGAATGGTGCGGGAAATGCAGTGTGATGTGATCGCCCTCCACCGACTGCGGCGACGGGTAGGTCACGGTGGCGCAGCCCTGTACCAGCACGATCGACAGCATCAGCGCGCAACCCGAAGGGGTTGGGCGCAGTGTCGCCGCAGCGCCTCCATGCCCGCGAGCACCGCCAGACATCCGCGATCTCGCCACTGTTGGTGCCCTCCACCGGCGTGTGCCAGTTCCTGCTTTCCCTGGGACATTCTAATTCCCCTGCGATCGGTCGTGGCCGACGGTGCGCCTGGTTCAGGCTGCGGCACTCCGCCGCGAGGCGCGGGATTGCCGCGCGACAACCGCTGCGTCATGCTGTGAAGGCGGCGAGGGTGACCGCACGGTCTGACACACAAGGAGCCGGATGTGAAATCCAGCACGAGCTTCCTGGCAACGATCGTCCTGGCGGTAGGCGTAGCGGGTGCGCAGACCGCGCCGATCGCGATCAGGGTGGACGTGGATATTGCAAGTCCCGGTCCGGTGATCGACCGCCACGTCTACGGCCAGTTCTCAGAGCATCTTGGCACGGGTATCTACGGCGGTATCTGGGTCGGACCGCACAGCAGCATTCCGAACATCAATGGCTATCGCCGCGACGTGGTCGAGGCGCTGCGCAGGATCCACGTGCCGGTGCTGCGCTGGCCCGGCGGCTGTTTCGCCGACCTGTACGACTGGCGCGATGGCATCGGTCCGCCGGCGTCGCGTCCCGTGCGTATCAACGTGCACTGGGGCGGAGTCACGGAGAACAATGCCTTCGGCACCCATGAGTTCCTGAACTTCGCCGAACTGATCGGCACCGACGCGTATGTCTCGGGCAACGTCGGTTCGATGAACCCCTACGACATGGCCCAGTGGCTCGAGTACATGACGTCCGACAGCGCCTCGAGCCTCGCCAATGAGCGGCGCCGCAACGGCCGCGACAAGCCCTGGCAGATCGCGTACTTCGGTATCGGCAACGAGACCTGGGGCTGCGGCGGCAACATGCGCGCCGAATATGCGGCGGACGTGAATCGCCGCTACAGCACGTTCGTGAATGCACCGGCCGACATGCACATGATCAAGGTCGCGAGCGGGCCGACGGGCTCGCGCCCCGACGTCTACGATTTCGCCACGGCCATGATGCGGGATGGCGGCCGGCTGCAGGCGATGAGCCTGCATTACTACACGGCACCGATGCTCACCGGCTCCGACGGCACGCGCGTACGCGCGCCGGCGACCGGGTTCGACGCAGAGCAGTGGGCCATGACGCTGTCGCTGGCATTGCACATGGACGAGCTCGTGACGCGAACCAGCGCGGTGATGGACCAGTTCGATCCGGACCGGAAGGTCATTCTGGCGGTCGACGAATGGGGCAGCTGGTATGCCCAGGAGCCGGGCACCCATCCGGGCTTCCTCTACCAGCAGAATACGTTGCGAGATGCCGAAGTTGCCGCGCTGACGCTCGACATCTTTCACCGCCACAGCGATCGCGTGAAACTCGCCAACATCGCCCAGACCATCAACGTGCTGCAGGCGATGATCCTGACCGACCAGCAGCGGATGGTGCTGACGCCGACCTATCACGTGTTCGGCATGTATGTGCCGTTCCAGGGAGCGACACCCTACCCGGCCCGGGTGACGGGGCCGGACTACGTCTTGAAGGGCTACACGCTGCCGTCGGTGGACGTGTCTGCCGCGCGCGGCACGGACGGCAAGCTGTGGCTCGCACTGGTGAACCTCAATCCGGACACACCGGCGCACGTCACCACCAACCTCGACGGCACGGCCCATGGATTGGTGCTGACCGGCCCCGCGATGGACTCCCACAATACTTTTGATGCACCCGACGCCGTGCATCCGGTCGCCTTTGCAGGAACGAATCAGGGCGGACGTGTCGTGATCGATCTGCCCGCCAGGGCGGTGGCAGTCGTCGCAGTGGACTGAGCTTCGGTGACGCTCAGCCGTTGAACGGCGCAGGCGGGCGGCGCCGGTGCCAGTCCGTCTCCTGCTGGAATAATCGTGCCAGCGACAGGACCCGCTGCTCGTTCCAGGGTGGGCCGGCGATCTGCAGTCCGATCGGCAGCCCCGTACTGCTGATACCGCACGGGAGTGCCAGGGTCGGAAAGCCATACAGATTGAACGGCCGCGTGTTGCGCAGGATGAGGCCATCGAGCGCGAGCACGTCGTCAATCCTGGCCGGATAGTCCGACGCCTTCGGTGCGAGCACCGGCGTCGTCGGCGTCAGCAGCAGATCAACCGAGGAGAACACGCCGAGCGTGCTGCGGCGCAGCCGCTGCAGGTCGCGGCGGGCCTCGATATACGCCGGTGCGTCGATATCGGCGCCAAGTCGCAGCTTCGCGAGAGTCTCGGGAAGGTACAGACCGGGGCTGGTCGCGATGTTGCGTGCGTGGGCCGCATACGCCTCCGCACGAATCACGGTCCTGTCGGTACTGACCTCGAGCGGGACGTCCTGGAACTGCACGCCGAGCGCGCCCAGCACCCGCAGCGCCTGCTCGATCGACGCTTCGATTTCCGGATCGAGATTCTCGAAGTAAAACGTACGCGGCAGGCCAACCCGCAGCCTGGTACCGTGGGTCGCCTGCGGCTCGAGATAGGCCCCCGCAGGCCGGTCTTCGCTGGCCGGATCGCGCGGATCGTAGCCGGCGATCGCAGCCAGCATCACCGCGGCATCACCGGCGGTCCGGGTCATTGGACCGACGTGATCGAGCGACGGCGCGAGTGGCAGCACTCCGCGATTGCTGACCCGGCCGTAGGTGGCCTTGAATCCGACCACGCCACAGAATGCCGCCGGCTCGCGCACCGACCCGCCAGAATCCGTCGCGAGCGCGCCGAAGCACAGGCCCGCCGCTACCGCTGCGGCCGGCCCCCCGGAGGATCCACCGGTAATGCGTGCGAGCTCCCACGGATTGGAGACACGACCGTAATAGCTGGGCACCGACGTGCCACCGTAGGCGCACTCCTGCATGTTGAGCTTGCCGAGCAGAACGGCGCCGGCGGACTTCAGGCGTTCGACGACCGCGGCGTCTTCCCGCGGTACGCGATCCTTGTACAGCGCACAAGCCGCCGTGGTGCGCACGCCGGCGGTATCGATCAGGTCCTTGAGTGCGATCGGAATCCCGTGCAGTGGCCCACGCCAGCCGCCCCGCTGGATCTCGGACTCCGCGCGCCGCGCATCGGCCAGCGCGGACTCGGCCGTCAGCGTGATGAACGCGTTCAGAGAGGGATTGAGCGCATCGATCCGGTCGAGGCACGCGCGCGTCAGCTCGACCGGGGAGATCCTGCGGGCGCGAAGCTGCGCCGCTGCTTCCTGGATGCTGAGGAACGCCGGCGCGTCGGTGGCCGGCGCAGCGTGCGGGGCCGGTGCAGCATGCGCCGCCGGCGCCTCGAGCCCGAGGATCAGTCCGGTCGCACCGGCCACGGTGGCGTCCAGGAAGGCTCTACGCGTGCAATACGCCCCGGCCGATGGCGCTGTTGGCAATACCTTCTTGTGGCGGCGGGACATGCGAGAATCCCTTCGAAGAAAAAGGCAGACTACCGCTCAATGCGTGCCATGGGCCAGAGCCCCCTTGAGGAAATCCGCCGGCGATGTTGATTCCGGACCTTATGCCACACTCCAGCCTCCTGACGGCGAAGCCGCGCGATCTGCAGGTTCTCATCGCAGTGTTGCTGGGCACCGCGCTAGCACTCGCGGCGCACCTCGCGCAGGCGGCACCGCTGGCGCTGCTGGAGCGCAATGGCAGCTATGTCGCGGTCGAACCCTATGCATCGAACATCGTTCGGATCACGCTTGGCATCGACAGGGACCTGGCGCTGGCGGCACCGGGCTACGGGATCAGCGGCGCCGCCGATGCCTCCGGCTGGACGCACCGGGCAAGTACTTCCAGCGATATCTTCTCATCCGCGGCGATGTCGCTCGAGGTCAAGGCACAGCCGTGGCCGAATGCCCCAACCAGCATGCAGCGCTACTTCGCATCGGCCATTCCGCCGGTGTCGCTGCTGCTGCGCCGGCCGGGCGGCGATTCGATCCTCGAAATGAGCGGCTGGGATCTGGCACCCCACACGGTGAATGGCGAACCCACGTTCCGCGTCAGTGCGAGCTTTCTCGCACCCGCGGATGAGCACTACTACGGGCTCGGTCAAAACCAGGAGGGCGTGCTCGACTACCGTGGGCGCACGATCGATTGCAGGCACAACTACGATGCGCCCGCCGGCGAAACGGTGTGCGTACCGTTCCTGGTGACGAATAAAGGTTATGCGATCGTCTGGGACAACCCGTCTGACACGACCATCACGCCGGGAGTGAATGGCCGCACCACCTGGCACTCCGAGGTTGGTGAGCGCGTGTCGTATTTCGTGATCACCGGCACGATCGACCAGTTGTACGCCGGCTACCGGACGCTGACCGGTACGACACCGCTGCCGCCCAAAGCGGCCTTCGGCTACATCCAGAGCAGGGCACGCTACCAGAACCAGCAACAGGTGCTCGATGTCGCCGCGGGCTACCGCAGTCGCGGCTACCCCCTCGATGTGATGGTCGTCGACTGGTTCTACTGGACCCGAATGGGGCAGCTGGACTTCAATCCGGCAGATTTTCCCGATCCTGCAGCGATGAACCGAACCCTGCATGCGCAGGGCCTACACAGTCTCATCAGCGTATGGCCGAGATTCGAGAAGGAGTCGCGCTATTTCGACCTGCTGGCATCCAAGGGCTGGCTGCTCAAGGACGCGGCAGGCAGGCCGGTGGACGGCCTCGCGGTGCGGCATGACCGGGCCGGCGCGCTGATCGACAGCACCAATCCACAGGCGCGGGAGTGGTTCTGGGACCGGGTGCGAGACAACATCGCGTCTCAGGGCTTCGACTGGTTCTGGCTCGATGAAACCGAACCTGACCTGGTCCCCGATGGCTGCTTCTACAGCATCGGCTCCGGCGACCGGTATCACAATCTGTTTCCGCTGCTACACACCCAGGCAGTGGCCGAGGGCTCGCGCCGCGATCGGCCGGGGCAGCGCAACCTGATCCTGGCTCGCGCTGCGTACCTGGGAGCACAGCGATACGGCAGCCTGTTCTGGTCATCGGACATCAGTCCGACCTGGGACACGCTCCGACGTCAGGTCCCCACCGGGCTGGACTTCACCGCTTCCGGGCTTGCGTACTGGGGCAATGACGTCGGCGGCTGGCAGCGGCTGCCGGCGCAGCACACGCCCGAGCGCCCACCGCTGGTGGACGGCGCCGACGCCCGCGACGTGATCGGGCACTACGAGGATTATCCCGAACTGATCACGCGCTGGTACGAATACGCGACGTTCACCCCGACGCTCCGGGCCCATGGCCTTCGGGCCGGAACGGAGGTCTGGTCCTACGGCAAGCAGGCGGAAACGATCATCGTCAAGTACCTGAGGCTTCGCTACGCACTGATGCCGTATCTCTACGCGCTCGCCAGGCACACCTATGACACCGGCGCTCCGTTCATGCGGGCGTTGTTCATGGATTTTCCCGACGACGCCAATGTCGTGAACCTCGGCGATGAATACATGTTCGGGCCGGCATTCCTGGTCGCACCGGTGACCGAACAGGGTCGGGAAACCCGGCAGGTCTACCTGCCGGCCGGCAGCGACTGGTACAACTACTGGACCGACGAGAAGCTCGCGGGCGGCCAGACCATCACCGTCGCGGCGCCGATCGACACGATCCCCCTGTTCGTGCGCGCCGGGTCCATCGTTCCGCTGGGGGTCGATGAGCAGAACACCGCCGCAGCGCAGGCGCTGCGCGAGATTCGCGTCTATCCGGGCCGCACCACCGATTTCACCCTCTACGATGACGATGGAGTGTCCTACGGCTACGAGACGGGCAAGGGCACTACGACTCGACTGCACTGGGATGAGGGGTCGCAGCGGCTCACGGCCGACAGCACGCTGACGGGAAAGCCGATCCGGGAGCTGGTGCACGTCGTGCGCGCGGCGACGGAGTCGCGCTAGGCGGAAACGCGCTGCCGGCGGCCTCAGCGATCTCCCGCGCATAGATCGGTGTGCTCTATCCGGAGTTCGCGGGCGCCGGTGCGCCGTCCCTTCGGTGGCTTTTCAGGCGTGCCGGTCGGAGGGATGATGCACGCCATCGCTGGTCGGTATGTCTGGGATGTCAAAGGGATTGACGCCGTCCAGGCAGCCAACATTGAAGCCGTACTCCGCGGGATTCGACCGGCGTTGGTGGTGGGTATAGATCCCGCATTGGGAGCAGAAGTAATGCTTCGCGGTTTGGGTGGCGAACTGATACAGCCTAAGCAGCTCCTGCCCCTTCAGTATCCGCAGTCCGGACAACGGAACCGAGGCGACCACAGCACCTTTGCGCCTGCAAATGCTGCAGTCGCATCGTCGCGGGTTGACGATGCCGTTCGGCAGATCCAGCTCCAGCACGACGGAACCGCAGTGGCAGGACGCCTGGTGCTGCGCCTGGATCTCCGTGGGCCCGACCTGCCTGATGATGCGCTGCTCGTTCGTAACGCTTCCCGTCCCTAGATGCTCCAGCAGACTGGATGATTCACGATCGGGTTGAATTGGACCCCGACAGCCTCAGCGGCCTTGCGCGCGTCGACGATCATTTCCTTCAGCCTTCCCATCTGCTGCGCGTGCTCGTCGCTGTCCCAGATGCTGACGTGCACCATCGAACCGCAAGGCGAAACGGCAGCAGAATAACTGATGAGTCCCGGCAGCTTCCGAATCGCGGGAATCAGATAGTTGCCCGTGTCCCGTGTCATTTGCTCGACTTCGGCCAGTCTCGCCGGATCGAAAGTCGCCCGCGAAACTCGCACGACGGCCGTTGTTGGCAAAGGAACTGTCACGGCAGCGCTCTCCCGTCCGCGAGGGTTTCAGCCTAACATGACCTGGCATACCGGTAGGAACAAGACCAGATTGCATGAACACCTTCGTTGCCCTGTTGCGCGCGGTGAATGTCGGCGGGACTGGAAAGCTTGCCATGAGCACCCTGAAGGCGCTGTGTGCGGAACTGGGCTTCAGCCGGATCGAAACCTACATCGCCAGCGGCAACGTGGTATTCGATTCTGGCAGTACGGCCGCCACAGTGCAGTCGCAGCTGCAACGGCGACTGGCCCGCCATGCGGGCAATCCGGTCGGAATCTTCATTCGAAGCGCCGCCGAGCTGCGCGACGTACTGGACGGGAATCCGTTTTCCGAACACGCGCCGGCGCATGTCTATGCGTATTTTCTTAATGCGAGACCGCCGTCCGGCGCCCTCGATGCGGTCCGCGGCCGCGCCGAGGAACTGATACGCATCGGGAAACGAGAGATCTACGTCTACTATCCCTCGGGCATGGGAAGATCCCGCCTCCGGATTCCCGCCGCTGGCGCAGGC